>Ga0209414_1001212_pt1 | contig 12335 bp, 12 predicted proteins | sample LakVidmifraction_4_FD_181154 | JGI IMG/M metagenome (GOLD analysis project Ga0209414, IMG submission 181154) | Hypersaline microbial communities from Lake Vida, Antarctica - Brine Hole Two &gt;0.2 micron (SPAdes) (version 2) | ecosystem: Environmental > Aquatic > Non-marine Saline and Alkaline >... | reverse complement strand
AACCAGCGGATCAGTATCCAGGCTTTCGACGCTACTGAGGCCAAGCAAAACCTACATAAGCAAGCTGTAAACATTGTCGCCTCCGGCCCTTCTGTTGCTAACGTAATTTTCTCAGAGCTGCGCGACATCCCCACTATTTTTGTCAACGGTAGCATCAGTCTCACTAAGCAGCACAACTTTACCAAAGTCGTCGGTTATGTCATTAGCGATGCCCATTTTATCAACCATCAGCCTGAGATTTTACGACAGCATTATACTGGTCAGCCTTTATATGCGACCTTAGCCGTACTTGAAGCGATGGCAGTAACACATCCTGACATCATGCGCACTTATTATCATGCCATGCGTGTATTATATCCAGTAGATAGACTCTGGGGGGTCAAATCGAATAAGCTGTTGTTTAGTAAGTTAACCTTTAAAAAGAAACTGCTCAATAAAAAAAGGCCGTTATCCTACTTTATGAATCATCCAAATTTTATTATTGATGGTAGCCATAGGTCTGCTAATATTGGCGTCTCTCTTAACATTACTTATGGGTTTGTAGAGGCGGGAACCGTCGTTTATGTGGCAACGCAATTGGCATTCTCACGTCATGCTTCTGCCATTCATCTGTATGGTATGGATTTGCTTAATAGCAATAAGCCGCGGTTTTACGAAAATGAAGACAATAGCGCCCCAAGCAAACTTGATAAAGCAACCAGCGAACGTATTGTACCGTCATTCAACTTATTGGGTAGAGTCTATAAAGAACACGGCGTCTCTATTATTAATCATTCCCCTATCTCCAAAGCATTGTTCAATAGTCTTTAGTGATATCACTCCCTAAATCTAACACCTGACCAAACTCTAAATATTGCCGAGCAATGCAGTTTGGCAACAGCTGTTGATTCAATGGCACTTTATAATGATTCAGATTCTCTATTGCTTGACTCATGAGCATTGCCAGTCCATCGATATCGCCTACAGGTATTAAGTTGCTCTCCGGCAGTAGCTCTCTTGGGCCAAACGGACAATCGGTACTGATCACTGGCACTTCTAATGCTTGTGCTTCGACGATGACATAGCCAAACCCTTCAAACTTAGACGTGAGTACCATCAACGAAGCAGCAGCAATCAATGGATAAGGATTGGCCTGAAACCCTAGAAAATGAACACAGTCGCCAATATTAAGTTGAATAGACAATTGCTTCATCTCTTCTTCAAGCTTGCCTTTACCCACCAACACCAATGGTAACTTTCGTTCTGTTTTGGCATACGCTTGCAACAAGTCTCGATGACCTTTCATCGTATCGAATGACCCCACATGAACTATATATCCCTCATTAGTCAGACCAAATTGCTTGATAGATAAAGGCTGTGCAGCGGCTTTTCTAATTTCATCAGCATCACATGGATTATAGATCGTCGTCGTTCTATTAAAATTAGTGCTGTTAACACTATTGCCGACAAGCGCTAGCAAGTCTTGATGTGCACCAACACTTACGCAACTACAAGAATGGGAACCATATACCATTTTTAGGTGGTCGATGACTTGCTTGGGTGCCTCTGATAGCTGATCTTGGAATTGTCTGGATAGTGCCGTATGCAATACATTCACAATATTTGGTAATTGGCTATAAGCCATAATCCAATTAATTTTATAAATATTAGCCAATATCAGATCTGGCACCCCTATATGACTAAGAACATAATAATCTATGCGCTTAGCCACTGCCCTATAAGCGCTAGCTTGCTCAGAATCTGGCGCAAATTCTTGCTTAGAGAACGTTTCATAGTATGGAACTACATGATACTGAACGCGAGGATCTAGCGGCATCTCTTGAGTGCCTTCTAGACAAAGCACATGAACACGATAGTCCATTGCCACGTAAGCACGCGCCAACGTGGTTACCATACGTTCAGCGCCGCGACCTTCTAGCGCTTTTAATATGAGTAGAATAATAGGTTGGTTCATATCAGTCTTAGTGCCGTTTTTTTCATGTCATTGTTCCTTATATGCCTATAGTTAGTATGCTAAATGGGTTTACCATCAAGAAACCAATCCGTTAATTATCGCAGCGACCTTACTTTATATGATAGTCTCACTTACTTTCGGATTGGCACCGATGATATAATAAAGTATATGCGTACTATACATAGCAGCCAATGCAAAAATTGTTATCTCCCATGGAAAAACCAATCAATCAAATGACATTGGTGATGATAAGTGATATTAACTCCCATCGTTAAGCCAAGCCCGTGGCTAAAAAATTGCTTATTATAGGATTATTCATGAAGTATCATGGTGAGAAAGAATTAGATATTGTAATCGCATGGGTAGATGGTGATAGTCTGACACTCAAACTAAAAAGAGAGCAGTACAAAGAAACAGAAGACGTGGCTTCAGATGCCATCACTTCAACACGCTTCGCAAGTAATAATGAAATATATTACAATATTGCCTCCATAATAAAATACGTGCCCTTCTGTCGTTATATATATATCGTTACTGATCAACAGCAGCCAGAATTTATAGACGAATTTTTCGAACAAAATATTTGTTCAAAAGACAAAATACGCATTATCGACCACAAAGATATATTTGCTGGGTATGAGCAGTTTTTGCCTACTTTCAATACCCGATCTATTGAAACCATGCTGTGGAATATCCCTGAACTGTCTGATTATTTTGTATACATGAATGATGACTTCTTTTTTAATCAGCCAGTAACTATCGAAGATTTTATAGAGGATAAAAAGATTATTATCCATGGCCATTGGAGAAAAAGCTCCGTTCTACAGGCCAAACTTAAGTATCGAGAATCTCTACAAAAGTTATCAGGCAAAAAAGTTCAACCAAAACATACCGTTGCCCAAATGCTAAGCGCTAAAATTATCGGTATGAATCAGTTTTTCGAAGTTCACCATTATCCACATATCGTGGATAGAGACGTTTTAAAAAACTATCTTTTGGACAATCCTCAGTTATTGAACAAGCAAATTAAGTATAAGTTTAGAGATGTTGCTCAGGTAAACCCTATCACCTTAATGAATCATCTAAAGATTCAAAAAAATGAAGCCTGTTTGAAACCTGACGTGCCAGTAAATTATCTTAAAAACAACAGTAAAGTTGATGATTTTATATTGGGCTTGCAACAAGAACCAATCAAATATGGATGTATACAAAGTCTAGATCTCCTTGATTCGAACTCGTATCAAAAAATTGATAATGCCATGACGCAAAAATTTTCAGCGTATCTACCGTCATCGCTGTTGTTAAATAACAGTCAATAGAACCGAACTCACAATAATAAACTAAATACAACTTTGGATCTTTTATGAAAATAACAGTAGCAGGTACAGGCTATGTCGGTTTATCCAACGCTATATTACTTGCTCAGCACAATGAAGTCATTGCCGTTGATATTATCTCAGAAAAGATTAAATTGCTAAACGCAAAAAAGTCTCCTATCGAAGACAAAGATATTGAAGATTTCTTATTGAACAAAGAACTTAACTTCACAGCAACGCTAGAGGCTAAAGAAGCTTATAAAAATGCTGACTTTGTCATCATTGCGACCCCTACTGACTACGATTCAAAAACCAACTACTTTAATACTAAAAGTGTAGAAGACGTTATTGAACAAGTTGTTTCAGTCAATCAAAAGGCGGTCATAATTATAAAATCAACGGTACCCGTTGGCTACACTGCTGAAATAAGAGAGCGTTATTCAACAGACAATATTATTTTTTCTCCTGAATTTCTGAGGGAAGGTAAAGCGTTATACGATAACCTTTATCCTTCAAGAATAATTGTTGGTGAGCAGTCCGAACGAGCGCAACGCTTTGCAGACTTATTACTTGAGGGGGCGGTAAAGAAAGATGTCCCTCAGTTGTTTACAGAGTCTACTGAAGCGGAAGCCATTAAGTTATTCTCAAATACCTATTTAGCGATGCGTGTGGCCTATTTTAATGAGCTAGATACTTATGCACAGACATTTGGACTTGAAACCAAGCAAATCATTGAAGGTATTGGCTTAGACCCCCGTATCGGTACACACTACAACAACCCATCATTTGGTTACGGTGGTTACTGCCTACCCAAAGACACCAAGCAACTATTAGCGAATTATGATGAGGTACCTAGCAACCTTATTAGAGCCATTGTTGACTCTAACAGAACCCGTAAAGACTTCATTGCGGATAAAATCATCGAAAAAAACCCTAAAATAGTAGGGGTGCATCGACTAGTGATGAAAAACGGTTCAGATAACTTTAGAGCCTCTGCTATTCAGGGCATAATGAAGCGTATCAAAGCAAAAGGTATTGAGGTTGTGGTCTATGAGCCCGTACTAAAAGAAGAAGAGTTTTTTCATTCACGCGTGATTCGAGATCTAGAAGCATTCAAAGCGATGAGTGATATTATTGTAGCGAATCGGTTATCGGTTGATATACAAGACGTGTCTCATAAAGTGTTTACTCGAGACTTGTTTGGGAGCGACTAATGAAAGTTTTGATTACAGGTGCAGCAGGGTTTATTGGATTTCATTTAATCAAAGCATTGCTACATAAAAACTGCTTTATCGTTGGTATTGACAATATTAACGATTACTATGATGTAGAGTTGAAAAATGATCGACTAAAAATAATCAGTGATCACTCGACAGAAGATACTTTTAAATTTATTAAGCTGGACCTCGCTAACCGTGAGGCAATGTCCAATCTCTTTTCTGAATATGAGTTTGATATTGTTGTTAATCTCGGCGCTCAGGCTGGTGTACGTTATTCTATTGAAAACCCCAACGCCTATATGGACTCAAACATGGTGGGTTTTTTAAACGTTCTTGAAGGGTGCAGGCATACTGACGTCAAGCATTTAGTATATGCCAGCTCCAGTTCTGTATACGGAATGAATATAAAGCAACCTTTTAGCACTGAAGACTGTGTTGATTTCCCTATTAGCTTATATGCGGCTACTAAGAAATCTAATGAATTGATGGCGCATAGCTATAGCCATTTATACAACATTCCGACGACAGGCTTGCGCTTTTTTACCGTTTATGGTCCTTATGGTCGACCTGACATGGCCTATTTTTCATTCACTAAAAAGATACTTAAAGGTGAAACGATTGACGTGTTTAATAACGGTGAGATGCAACGCGACTTTACCTACATCGATGATGTCGTAGAAGGTATCGTCCGTATAATGGATAAAACACCCTTACCTCAGCAGTCTCCCATTACCACAGCTAACGCACCTTATAAGATCTATAATATCGGTAATAACCAGCCGGTGACTTTACGCCGTTTTATTACCGCTATCGAAAGCGCGTGTGGCAAACAGGCAAAAGAAAATCTGTTACCTATGCAGCCAGGCGATGTACCGATCACTTATGCTGATATAGATGAGCTTGTCAGTGACGTTGGCTTCAAACCCGTGACGACTATAGAAGACGGTATTACAAAATTTGTGAATTGGTATAAAGAGTATTACTTAGAAGGATTGTAGAATCAACATAATAAAGAAGATATAACTTATGAAAACGTTAACTTATTTGATTAATTTGGATGGTAGCCATGAGCGCCTAAAGGGAGCCACGGAACAGTTAAACCGGATAAACTGGCCATTTGAGAGATTTGCAGCATATGACGGTCGCGGTATGGCCTTAGCTGATTTTGAATATTATAATGATCAGCAAGCTAATAATATCTTGGGTCGCAGCTTATTGAATTCTGAAGTAGGATGCTATTTGAGTCATTATAATTGTGTGGCGCAATTTTTGCGGACTGATGCTGATATGTTGGTGGTATTAGAAGACGATATGAAAATGGTGGATAGCTTTAAAGTCATAATGGATAAAACTATAGACTACCTTTATGCTAACCCTGAGCTTGACTGGCATCTTATTAATATTGCTGCCAAAAAAAAGAAGCTGGCCAAAGACATTATGGAATTTGATAACCATACTCTGTGGCACGCTTACTATTTTCCCATTCGTGGACTGGGCCTGATATGGTCACGAAAAGGAGCTGAGGAATTTATCAAAAGAGGCCACAATGTCCAGATGCCAGTTGATATCTTTTTTCAGCGGTGGTTAAGTCAAACAGGCAAAGGGCTAGGTATTTGGCCTTCTCTAGTTCAGCCTTTAGGTTTGGATAGTGATATATTGGGAACAGTATCTGCCCAAAAAATAAAACGTAAGGATAAAGAGAATAGAGACTTATCCTATAGCATAAAAAAACAAAAACGGATGTGGCAAGATAAAGTTTTTGCCATTAAAAACTTATATTCAAATAAATAGTTATTACCTATGAAAAATATAGTGATCAGCTTAGAGTCTGCTAAAAATAGAAGACAGCATATCGAGAATGAGTTTGGTAAGCACAATGTGCCTTTTGAATTCTTTGATGCTCTGACCCCAAACTTAGCACAAACTCGTGCTTTAGATATGAAAATTGATAACAGTGAGCAGGTTCTATCTGATGGTGAGCTGGCATGCTTTATGAGTCACATAACTCTATGGCAAAAGATGATAGATGAGAGTATGCCTTATCTATCAATATTTGAGGACGATATCTATTTAGGAGAAGATTCTGAATATTTACTCAATAACTTTGATTGGATAGATCCAAAATGGAATATTATAAAAATTGAAGCATTTAGTAAAAAAGCTTTTTTATCGGCTGATACTCACGAGATTATAGCTAATAAACGTTATATCTCTGAGTTGAAAAGGAAAAATCTAGGTGCAGCAGGTTATATTCTGTCGTTACATGGTGCCAAAGTATATCTAGATTATATTTTAAATAGTAACTTACTACCAGTTGACGAATTGATGTTTAACACATTTATTAGCGAGAAGACTGAACCCGTGTATCAGATGACACCGGCGCTTTGTATCCAGGAAATGGTCCTAAATAAAACTAAATCAGGTTTATTATTGCCTAGCTCGTTAGAAGTAAATCGTAGAAATCGTATGAAATTAGAAAAAAAAGGCGGCTTAATGAAAGTACGTAAAGAAGCCATTAGATTAGTCAGTCAAGCAAAAGATGCTTTATTTGCTAAGGAAACACCTTTTAAGTAACTGTTAACAATAATCTGTATGAAAGTACTATCGTACAACCGAGGTGATATGAGAACAATTGCAATAAAAGATCTACAGTTATTGGGGCAAGGAACTCAAAAACGAGTGTATGCACATCCTGATCATACCGATAAAGTTATTAAACTAATGAAGCTAGAGAACGCTACATTTGACGGTGGTAGAGCTACACAACATCATTTGCGTTCACATCGCTCGCAAGGTATATATAGACAGTTTCGTAGAGAAATACTGCAATATTTGCAGCTGTGCAAAAATAATTATAGTCAGCACAAATTTACTTTTCCGATAGAGACTACCTATGGGTTTATTGCTACTGATTAGGGATTAGGATTAGTCACTGAAAAAGTTATCAGTCCTAACGGTTTACCGCTAACATTACATGAAATCTCTGCCAACAACTTCTTTAGCGACAAACATAAAAAAGCACTCGATCAATTCTTTGGTGAATGCTGTGAGCTACATGTAGTGTTTGGCGAAGTTAATATCGCAGGTATTATGTATACTGAAAAAAGACAGGGCTTTCCTGAGTTTGTGTTAGTCGATGGCATCGGTGAGAAGCTTCTCATTCCTTTTAGAGCTATGAGTAAAACAATTAACAGTCGTAATGTTAAAAAAGTAGAGAGAGAAATTAAGAGTAAACTATTAGAGTTATCTGGTTAGAATACTGACTAAACAATATACGTAGCTAAGATTTACGATTTAATAATAGCGAGATTCCATCTAATGAAAAAAACTGAAAGCTTTATCACTTTTCCCCTTGTAACAATAATAATACCTTGTTTTAATAGTGAGGACTTTATCTTGGAATGCATTGATAGTGTCTTAAAGCAAAACTACTCAAGTATAGAAATAATAGTAATTGACGACGGATCAACAGATAATACTGTAGAAAAATTAAGAAAATATGAAGCTACTGAGCATATCTATATTTTACAACAAGATAATCAAGGTGCTTGCGTAGCAAGAAACAAAGGGTTGTTCAGAAGCAAAGGTAAATATATCAAATTTTTGGACTCTGATGATCTTCTAGAGCCTTTTATTATTGATCAGCAGGTTCAACTTTCTGAGACTCTAGATAGTAATGCCATTGTATATGGTGATTACTATTTGTTAGAAGGTAATAGAAAGAAATATATAGACACCTCTCTACCTGATGGAGGTCAAACTGAACTATTAGTCTTACATGATATATTAACGTCAACACCTTTACACCGAAAGTGGATGCTTGATAAGATCAGCGGTTTTGATGAACGTTTTCGAAATGGGCAAGAGTGGAATCTGCATATTAGATTATCTTCAGAAGGGTATCTATTCTATCATCAGTCTATTCCAATATATTGCTATAGAATTCATAAGTCGCCTAATCGTATCACTAATATGAAAAAAGCTGAAGGAAACAACTTATTATATGAGGCTAAAAAAGTAGAGATGACTATCGAAAAACTTTCTGATAACTTTTCTGGCGATCCAAATGCAGCTTTTTCTTATAAGTACTGGGTTATAGCCAGAAAGCTATATAGAATCGGCGATAACAGATACAAAGATTTCATTTTTAAAGCTAAAAACGTATCTAATAACTATCAAAAACATTGGAAAACCAAAAATAAATTTTTATTCAAGCTTTTTGGGTTTAATGCTGTTGAAAGCTATTATCGGTTATTTAAGAAGCACTAGACTTCTTATAAAAGTACTATTTTACTAACTCCTACAAAAATCGACGACTTATGCAAAAGGTCTTTTTAATCTAAATCGTATTACTCATAGAACTTATAGATATAACTAACAACTCTCTTAATATCTTCTTTGGAAATTTCGTACCACATTGGTAACCTTACTAACCTTTCACTTTCTTTAGTAGTGTAAATATCTTTATTTGAAAAACTACCATATTTTTCACCAGCTACTGCACTATGCAAAGGTACATAATGAAAGACAGCTAAAACGTCTTTCATTTTTAAATGCTCCAGTAGTTTACTACGCTCTGCTAAATCCTTCGTCTTGATATAAAACATATGAGCATTTTGTATACAGTTATATGGTATTGAGGGTAGCTCTATCAAACCTTTCTCTCTTAGAGGTAGCAATGCTTCGTAATATAATTTCCATGCAAGCAAACGGTTTTGGTTAATTTCATCAGCTTTTTCTAACTGTCCCCAAAGATAAGCCGCTTGTAACTCACTAGGTAAGTAACTGCTTCCAATATCTACCCAACTATATTTATCAACCATTCCGCGGAAGAACTGACTGCGGTTAGTTCCTTTTTCACAAATTATTTCTGCACGTTCTTTAAATTGTAGATCGTTAATAATTAGCAAACCACCTTCACCACCGCTGGTATAGTTCTTAGTTTCATGAAAACTAAAGGTTCCTAAATGCCCTATAGTGCCTAATGCCTTGCCTTTATAACTACTCATCATTCCTTGTGCAGCGTCCTCTATAACATAAAGGTTGTAGCGCTGAGAAATCTCCATAATTGTATCCATCTCACAGCTAACACCTGCATAATGCACGGGAACAATAGCTTTAGTTTTGCTAGTTATGGCTGCCTCTATTTTAGTTTCATCAATGTTCATGGTATCAGGTCGAATATCAACGAATACTATTTTTGCGCCACGTAGTACGAAGGCATTTGCAGTACTAACAAAAGTATAGCTAGGCATGATTATTTCATCACCTAGCTGAGTATCAATAAGTATTGCTGCCATCTCTAAGGCAGCGGTGCAAGAAGGGGTTAATAAGGATTTTTTGCAAGGCAAATTTGCTTCAAACCATTGATGACACTTCTGCGTAAAAGGACCGTCGCCAGCTATTTTAGTGCTACGCATAGCATCTAAAACGTATTGGTCTTCATTGCCAGTATAAGGTGGTTTATTAAAGGGAATAAAAATCATAGGAACCTACTTCTAAAGTTAATTTTTATGGGATTACTATTTTCACTCGTAAATTCTTTTAGCAGTAATAATCCACTATCACAAACTATGACAGGATATTCATTCCTATAAAAAACAATCTTACCAATGTGCCTTTCACGATGTTCTATATTAACGTCTTCGAAAACATCAGCCTCTTTAAACAGTATAACCTCACCATTCAAATAAGCTCTTGCATTACCATAAGGATAACTTACAGAATCTATGAATCTTTTTATTTTATATGCAGGCCAAGACCAGTCTATGAAATAATCTTGTTCGTCTAACCACAAACTAAATGTTGCCTCATTTTCTATCTGTTTACTGGATTCTATTTTTATTTTATTTTTTATTTTATAAAATATATTATCTACTAGGCTAAAATATAAAGGCTGAATATACTCAATTGCTTCTTTTATCTTAATCGGATACTGAATTTCTATACTTTTTTGGTCAATGATATCTCCTGCATCGTAATCTTTAGTAGCATGTAATGCAGTAACCCCTACTTTCATTTCTTCGTTTATTAATGCATTAACTAAAGGAGCAAACCCACGATATTTAGGTAACAGAGAGTCATGAAAAACGATTAGATTATCTTGATTTTCTATTAGCCAGCGCCACCCTATAGCGAACTTGTAGCCTTTGAAACCACGCTCTACTATAACGCTTATTTCTTTTCTATTATAAAAGACCAAGTTATTTTCTAAAGCAATATTTTTTATTTCGTTATAGCAATCATCTTCTATCTTTAAATTTCGTTCTGATACAACAAACTCTATATCGCTGACACCATATTTTTTTATAAAGCTGCTTAGAACAAAAAGTCCTTTACTATTCATAATATAAAAAGAGATATTACTCAAAATTAGCACCACTCAATTATTTATTTAAAAATCTCAATATACTGCGATTTTAAGTTTTCTTTTGAAAAGTAACTTTTAACTTTATTTAGATTTTCTTTTATTGATCTTTTTTCCAAAATATTCAAGTTATCAATATCAAAAACCACTATTTCTCTATCTTTAAAAAACTGCCATTGGCTTACATCAGAACGCATGTACACCGTTTTTCCTAACCCAAGTAGTGTAATTGTATTACCCATTGCTTGCTGACGTTTGTGATTGAAAACTGCTATGTCAATTTTTCCTAAAAATTTTAAATACTCATCAGTGGGCATAAACGCTGCTAGAGGTATAAATTTCTCACCAAACCATAGCTTGCCCTGTTCTATTACTTTTTTAGCATGCTTGCTGTCCCCGTAGGATAGTGGGACATAAATACATATATTCTCATCCTTATATGCTAATAGCTTTTCTAATGCTTCAAGATGATTGTTGCTTGGATCAGCTGAATTACCTACCTGAATATTTAATGCATTATCCTTTTCTTCTACAATATTGGGAGCATTGTAGACATTACTAAGGTACATGATACATTCATGGTATTGACCTTTAGCGCCATACCATTCTCTGGCTAACTCCACATCACCTTCAATGTAAGTGATCAAATGTCCCATATGCTTAATTACTGGACGACGAAAAAACTCGCGTCTTTTCCATCCCCTATTACGTTCCCCAAACTGATAAACATATAAGTCACCACCCCACATCACCCAATAGCATTTTTTAAGTAGCCAAGGCATAAAAAATAGAATCTTAACTATTCTATGATCAAATAAACTATGTAATACCACCTTATCTGCTTGATGCATTTTGATTACTACTTGACAGTAGTGCTTAATTTTTCCTAATTTAGAGGGTTTTGCTAGGCGCACTTTAGGTGTGAAGTTTAGTTTTTTTTCAGCCATACCTGAAGTAAGTAAAAACTCATGCTCACTACAATCAAAATTCTCTTTTACGAAATCAATAAAAGGTGGAATAAACTTATCACAGCCAGCGATATGTAGAATTTTTTTACTCATAACTATAACCAGTCTTTTTCTTAATATTAATTACTTTGAAATCCTAATCACAATTACTGTGTCCCTGCTCACTTAAATTGTAAATTCCAATATTGTTTTGCGGCTATTTAATTAAATCTAATAGATACTGCCCATAACTATTCTTACTGAGCTGACTACCAATACGCTGTAAGTCATCTTTAGTTAACCAATTATTATAATAGGCAATCTCTTCTAAACAAGCAATTTTAAAGCCCTGGCGCTTTTCAATAGTTTCTACAAACATACCAGCATCTAACAAGCTTTCATGCGTACCCGTATCCAACCACGCAAAGCCGCGTCCAAGTAGCTCTACATTTAAATCACCACGCTCTAAATAAGCTTGGTTGATGCTGGTAATTTCAAGTTCACCACGCTCAGAAGGTTTAACCTGCTTAG
>Ga0209414_1001211_pt1 | contig 12354 bp, 9 predicted proteins | sample LakVidmifraction_4_FD_181154 | JGI IMG/M metagenome (GOLD analysis project Ga0209414, IMG submission 181154) | Hypersaline microbial communities from Lake Vida, Antarctica - Brine Hole Two &gt;0.2 micron (SPAdes) (version 2) | ecosystem: Environmental > Aquatic > Non-marine Saline and Alkaline >... | reverse complement strand
CTTCTGAAGGTCACTGTGCAACACCAATCTCTGTATTAATTGAAAAAGCTCAAGAAATCTTAGATATTCCACAGGAAATAATCGAGGATGCAATTCAGCATGGAATAAACATAAAAAGATTAACATCAAAAATCATACCTGAAATATCCATAGAACCATTAATTTACCTCACAAAACTATACAACGCCGAACTGCAAAGTGCTTTCATCCTGCATGACCTGCAAAAAACAAAACATCCATGCCCAAAAATTGATATTGAAAAGGCCATCGAGTGGTGCGAACAGAAAACTGGCTTAAGTTTTGCGGCCCAACAGAAAATCTCAATTGAAATGGCAATCGAAAATAAACTTATGATTATTACCGGTGGTCCTGGTGTTGGAAAAACAACCATTGTCAATGCAATCATTATGATTCTGCAAGCAAAGAAGCTGGAAGTTGTCTTAGCTGCCCCTACAGGACGTGCGGCAAAAAGAATGTCGGAAACGACAGGTCAGCCAGCCAAAACAATACATAGACTTCTGGAGTTTGATCCTCACGCAGGAGCATTCAAACGAAACCAGAATAATCCTCTTGAAGGTGATGTCTTCATAATTGACGAATCAAGTATGCTTGACATATCATTAGCTCACAGCCTGCTCCAGGCATTCCCAAGACATGCAGCAGTCGTTTTCGTGGGAGACGTCGACCAGTTACCGTCAGTTGGACCAGGAACTGTGCTAAAAGATATGATAGACTCAAAGAATATTCCAACGTGTAAGCTTAATGAAATATTCAGACAAGCAGCAAACAGTGACATTGTTGTCAATGCTCACAATATCCATCAAGGAAAAAAACTAAAAGCAGGATCCAAAGACAAAGATTCAGACTTTTACTTCATAGAAGCAGAAGAACCGGAAAAGGCCCTACACATTATACAACAGATGGTATCAAAAAATATTCCTCAAAAATTTGGCTTTGACCCTATAAAAGATATACAGGTTATTACCCCAATGAGACGAGGAATACTTGGTAGCCAAAATATCAATGTAACACTACAGAACATCCTAAATCCAAGTCAAATACAAATTGAAAGATTTGCCTCAACTTATCGACTTCACGACAAAGTCATGCAACTGCAAAATAATTACGACAAAGATATATACAATGGAGATATTGGTAGAATTATTAAAATAGATACTAATGAGACTGAAATTACTGTTGATTTTGATGGACGAAAAATTGTCTATGATTTTAATGAGCTTGATGAAGTTGAGCCATGCTACGCATTCACAATCCATAAAAGTCAGGGTAGCGAATTCCCTTGCGTCGTAATTCCTATCCACACGCAGCATTACATAATGTTGCAGAGAAATCTTATATACACAGCCGTTACACGTGGCAAACAATTAGTTGTTCTCGTTGGCAATCAAAAAGGCCTAAACCTTGCAATCACAAAAAATGATGTGAGAAACAGAATAACAACCCTTAAAAGATGGCTAACAATGTCATCAACAGACCTGGCAAAAGTAATCTCCCAAAATAAATTCAACTCCAACCTGTAGAATACGAGTTTTTGCCGAATCCTGGGATGAGCGTCTGTGAGCAGCGGATGTAATAAGTCGACAGAAGCAATGGAATCAACGATACTAATCAATAGATAATAAAAGGCTCTTCATAAATTATTTTGGGTAATATTTTAAATATTAGATATATTTAATCTCGTAGAGATGGTATCTTAGTAGCCTTGGGTTTCAACCCAAGGCAATTCATTAACACGCATGTTGAACCCCGCCCTTATTTTACCTGATATTATTGGGTAAAATGAGGGCGGGGGTGGCATCTTGTCATTAAGATGTCATCCCTACAGGATTCATATTGTATGATTGTATACTCTCCACAGGTTAAAACCTGTGGCTACAAAGATATCGCCCCCATGGGGCTTGGTACCCACAAAATATGATGAAGAACCTAATAAAACTTTAATATTGCAAAAAAAACTACAAAAAGTCATAATTCAACCGTGAAAACATTACTAATAACACTTTTACTATGCGCATCATTCTTATATGCTGCCGAAAACGAACGGAACAACATGAAAATTCAAGAAGATCAATACATCAAATCTGCAACAGTCAAGATGAACGACTACAAAACTCTTGAGGATGGAACAAAACTGACTATTAAAACTTTCTACCCTGAGAATTATGATCCAAAAAATAATGTATATCTGACAATTGTGTTTTACTTTGGAGGTGGCTGGAGCGGAGGAACCTATGATCATTTTAAACCGCAAGCTGAATATTTCTGTTCAAAGGGTTATTTAGTATATAATGTTGACTATAGAACAAAAAGTAGTCATGGAACATCTCCTAAAATTGCACTTGAAGATGCTCGCTCGGCAATGCGTTGGATAAAAGCTAATGCAAAGGAACAAGGAGTTGACCTGAAAAACTTGTATGCCGGAGGTGGTTCTGCAGGCGGATGCCTTGCAGCTGCAACTGCATTTGAATCTGACATCAATGACAAAAATGATGATTTAACTATATCAACAATGCCTACTGGTCTGCTGCTGTTCAATCCTGTATATGATAATGGACCTGGTGGTTACGGTTACGACAGAGTAGAAGAGTACTGGGAAGATTTTTCGCCAATGAATAATCTCAGTAGTAATACTCCACCAACGTTAGTCATGTTTGGCGATCAGGATCCTCTTGTTCCTGTTGCTACATCAAAGAAGTACAAAGCTATGCTGGATGAATATGGAGTTTACAATGAGCTTCACCTATATGAAGGACGTGGTCACGCCTTCTTTAATGCAGGTAAACCAGATTATAAAGACACCATCATTAAAGCTGACGAGTTTATCAAAAAAACAATGAATTAATGACTAATGGTTAGAAAAAACTGTAAACGGTAAATGCAAGTTCACAGAAGTAGCTGTTAACTATTAGTACTACAACCCATTATTTTCTTGTTTTTTATGATCGTTTTTTATTTTTGACATTTATAACTGTATAATTATCAATAATTTATAAGACTATTTCTAACTTGTCAACTTTTCATGATAATGAGGACATTATCGCTCCCGTTCTTGCAATACAATACTGATTTGCAGATTTTAAGGTAGCACAACCTTCTAGGTTGTTGGCGTCTTCACTTGCAAGCTGGAAGCTTGCGTTACCCCATCCAACCTTGAGGCTAAGATTCTTCTTTGCGACTTTTCATCCTTTGCGTTTAATTCTTTTGGTTGCGGCTCGTCCGCCCTATGTCTTTTGATGCCAGGAGTGAGACGCTAAATCGCTTGGCTACGCCAAGCACATCATTCCCATAACTCCCATATTTCCCATCATTGAGGTTGTGCTACCACATAGATCATTCACTACGTTTCAAAAACTGTTCCGCAACCGTTTCCCATGCGTAGCATGTTCCGCAACTGCTCTGCTATTGTTCCTCAACTATACACTATAAAATCATTGCCAGCGGAAGCAGGATTACACCAAGGCAGTTAATTCTTCGGCAGCCAAAATGATTTGGAAGGGTTCCAATTGCCGTGGCAGTAAGTAAAACAACCAATCCATTAAAACCAAATGATAGTGTTATAGCAACAAGTGCCACAATAATTATTCCAATTGATATATACCTTGAGCCTAACTTTGCAATCAATCTAACAGCAACTCTAAATATAAATGGCAAAATCATAATTGCAACAGCACTGGCAATCAACATTGAAGCTCCTGCCGCAAAAAAAAGATTCTTACTATCCTGAAAAACATTATTGATTTTCAACAAATGAGACATTCCGCCCCTATTAACCCCAGAAATAATAGGAAAGAAGAGAAGCATAGCTCCAATATAGTAAACTACTCGAGATGCTCCTTGTGAAATAAGAATACTTTTTTCATTGGTTAAATTTGTACTTTGTCCAGAAAGCATACCTGCAACACCTGCAGTAACACCTGGTAATAGAGCAGCAAAAGCTCCACCTGCCATTCCTGGAACCATTCCATAAAACAGATCATCTTTACTTGGCAACTCGATAATATTTTGATTCTGTTCCGGCATTCGATATTTAACATAAATGTTATGCAACATTCCTGGAATGGTAAAGAGTCCAATAAATGCAGGCATAAGTTTTATAAAATTCAGTTCTACGTTCAATACACTTGTCCTAAGAATAAGTATGCCAAGAATACCAGACAAAACAAAGGTAAGAAGTCCACCAAAACATGAGAACCAGGCTTTTAGCAGATATGCCAACCCACCCTGCTGATGTGAATATACTTTCGGCCATTCACCAAGTATTATATAAATTATGATGCACCAGAGTATCCAGCCAAAGTGTGGTCGGAGGGTTTTGTTAATAATTAAAATTTTATCGCCAACAAAAGGAATAAATATAAATAATAGAATCAAAGCTATTGAAGAACCAAGTGCGGAAATCATTATTGCGGAAAGAGCGTTTCCTTTTGCAAGAAACTTTCCAGCAATTGGGGTTGTGAAAAATGTGCTGTCATCAGGAGCTGAAAAAAGTACTGATGGTATATTTACAAAATAGATGTATCCAATTAATAATGTTGAAAAAATTGTAACAACAATTTCGGGTCTTCTAAAAAATTCAGGAAGTGGTAGAAAATATAAAAAGGCGGTAACAATTGCAAGTTGATTGTAAATATGAAAAGCGGGAATTGATGAAATTATAGCGGATATTAAAATAACAACTAAACATGTTGTCAAAATCCCAAACATTTATCCCCCCAGGGTTAAAGTGTATCTTTTATAGTGCAAAGTCAAAAAAAAACGAGAAAATCAAACTTCCAAGTAAACTAGGTCTACTTTCCCTGTTAGTCCGTGGTCTTTATTTTCGCATTTGCGCATTTACGAATTTACGAATTTTCTTCAGGCTTCACCTCAAGAGTGTCTAGTCATAGCTCTGCGGGCTTCACGATCTGCCGTTCTACGCTTTATTGTCTCACGTTTATCGTATTGGGCTTTACCTCGACCAAGACCAACTTTAACCTTGATTTTGCCATCTTTGAGATAAACAGAAAGAGGAATTAAGGTTAATCCTTTTTCAGCAACTTTTGAACCAAGTTTTATTATCTCTTTTTTGTGCAATAGTAATCTACGACACCTTGTGGTGTCGTGATTGAACACATTGCCAAACTCATATGTGGGAATTGTAACGGCATACAAAAATGCCTGACCATTTTCAACATTAATATACCCACCTTGAAGAGTGACATGACCCGCTTTGATAGATTTGACTTCTGTACCTAGAAGTTCAATTCCAGCCTCAAACTTATCTAATATCTCATAGTCATGATAAGCCTTGCGGTTCTTTGATATAATTTTTATTCCACTCTCTTTGGCCATAATTCCCACCTTATGTCAGAATATTAATGCAGATAGCATCAAAAAACTAACTGTTAATTAAAAGTCCATTTCTGCAATCAAACATCCTTCGCAGATTTCTCTCAAAGCTATATCTAATTTATCTTCATTAGGACTCAAAGGTTTCACATAAGGACTAAATCCATTGTTCAACTGGCGAACTCGCTTTGATATCATATTCACCAAAACCGGGTTTGATGGAATCTTTTCCTTGGCTTTTTCAAGTAATTCAACATTCATTATTACATCCTTATTATTATATTAAAAAAACAGGGGTGCATTATAGCACCCCCTATCTATTTGTCAAGCATTTATTAATACGTAACAACTTCGTTTTCTAGTCCTTGTTTTTCTGGTTGAGAACTTTATAGTGTTCGGCGATGAACCATCGCCGCTACAGTTTAGCGTTCGTATCTCTTATAGTACACTGTAGCGTCGGTCGTTGACCGTCGAAAATATATTTTTCATATTTATCACCCAAAAAGTTATAAAACAATAATTAAAGCCTTAATTTCATTGATTAAAATACATGTTTCTGTCCTTAACCAGAAATCTAAGGAACTTCATTTTCTAGTTGTTAACAATTCATGAGAACGGGGACGTTCTCGCTCCCGGTTAGCGTTCAAGTATTATCTTTTTGCTCGGGAGCGACGATGTCCCCATCGTCATTTAGTTATTAGCATTAGCAATATTACTCACTAACACTAAAAACTAAAAACTTCAATCTTAAACTATTTACTATTTACCATTTACTATAAACTAAAACGGGCAAAGCCCATTTTTTATTACATCATGCCGCCCATGCCACCCATGCCGCCGCCCATACCGCCGCCCATGCCACTGGCCATAGCAGCATTAACAGCAGCGTCTGAAGCATTTTCAGGCAGATCAGTGATCATACACTCTGTTGTCAACAACATACCAGCAATACTTGCGGCATTCTGAAGAGCATAACGAGTAACCTTGGCTGGGTCAATAACACCTGCAGCAACTAAGTCTGTGTACTCACCTGTTACAACATTGTAACCATAGTTTTCTTTGCCATTCTTAACTTCATTAATAATAAGAGCACCTTCAAGACCAGCATTGTTAACTATCTGACGGAGTGGAGCTTCAATTGCTTTTGAAACAATCTGCACACCAATAGCTTCGTCACCTTTAGCTTTAATCTTGGCAATCGCTGCTTGAGCACGAATAAATGCAACACCGCCACCAGGCACAACACCTTCTTCAACTGCTGCACGTGTAGCATGCAATGCATCTTCAACACGAGCCTTTTTCTCTTTCATTTCAATCTCTGTTGCAGAACCAACATTGATAACAGCAACACCACCAGCTAACTTAGCTAGACGTTCTTGAAGTTTTTCTTTATCGTAGTCTGATGTTGTATCTTCGATTTGTCTCTTAATTTGTCCAACACGAGCTTGAATTGCTGATGCAGAACCAGCACCCTCAACAATTGTTGTGTCGTCTTTAGTAACTGTAATGCGTTTTGCAAAACCAAGATCTTCAAGTTGAACATTTTCCAACTTACCACCTAGCTCTTCTGTAAAACATTTACCGCCTGTAAGAATTGCAATATCTTCTAGCATTGCTTTACGACGATCTCCAAAACCTGGAGCTTTAACAGCACAGCATTTTAGAATACCACGTAAACGATTAACAACCAATGTTGCCAATGCTTCACCCTCAACATCTTCTGCAATAATCATCAAAGACTTACCTGTCTTTGCAACACTCTGTAGAAGTGGCAACAATTCCTGTAGATTTGAAATCTTCTTTTCATGAATCAGGATGTAGCAATCTTCCAATAGTGCTTCCATTGTTTCAGCATCTGTTGAAAAGTATGGAGATAGGTAACCTTTTTCAAATTGCATACCTTCAACAACTTCAAGAGTTGTTTCAATTGTTTTTGCTTCTTCAACTGTGATTGTACCCTCTTTGCCAACCTTGTCCATTGCATCTGCAATGATGTCACCAATTTCTCTGTCGCCATTAGCAGAAATTGTTGCAACTGATGCAACTTCTGAATGTTCAACAACTTTTTTACTCTGCCTTGCAATATCTTTAACAACTGCTTTTGTTGCCATCTCAATTCCACGCTTTAGAGCCATTGGATTTGCACCAGCTGTAACATTCTTCAAGCCTTCTCTATATATAGCTTCTGCAAGAACTGTAGCTGTTGTTGTACCATCGCCAGCAACATCACTAGTCTTGCTTGCAACTTCACGAACCATTTGAGCACCCATATTTTCAAACGGATCTACCAATTCAATTTCCTTTGCAACAGAAACACCATCTTTTGTCATTGTTGGCGAACCATAACTCTTGTCTAAAACAACATTTCTTCCACATGGTCCTAATGTTGTCTTAACTGCTCTACTTAATTTTTCTACACCTGAAAGAATTGCATGACGTGCATCCGAACTGTAGATAATTTGTTTTCCCTTTGCCATTTTTTTACTCCTAAATATATTTTTTGTTTATTTTAAAATTTAATTGAATGTTATTTGTTAATAACAGCTAGAATATCATCTTCTCTTACAATCTGATAAACATCGCCATCATACTTTATCTCTGTACCACCATATTTGGGTAGAAGAACTTTGTCTCCAACCTTTACATTAAAAGCAATCAAATTGCCTTTGTCATCTCTTTTACCTGTACCAACAGCAACAATTTTGCCTTCTTGTGACTTCTCTTTTGCTGTATCAGGAATAAAAATTCCACCTTTTAACTCTTCTGTTGTATCCGCAGGCTTAATAAGCACTCTATCTGCTAATGGTTTTATATTCATTCTACTTTATCCTTTAGTTTTATCTTTTTATATTTAAACAGGCAACCCACAATGGGTTGCCCATAAATTCTTTAATTAATTTTTAATGACAATTATTTGTCGTCATCAACCATCTCGAAATCTGCATCGATAACATCATCGCCGTCATCTGAACTTTTTTCTTCAGATGCGTCATCAGCTGTTTCATCACCTTGTGCAGAAGGATCTTCACTAGGTGCTGCATTTGCATACATTTCCTGTGACACTTCCTGCATTGCAGCATTCAATGCTTCAATCTTAGCTTTAATCTTTTCAGTGTTATCTGTTTTTAAAGCTTCTTTCAAATCATTTACTGCAGATTCTACAGGTGCTTTCTTCTCATCAGTAAGCTTATCGCCATTTTCTTTCAGCAATTTCTCTGTCTGATAAACAAGGTTGTCACCCATATTCTTTGTCTCAACAGCTTCTCTTGCTGCCTTATCTTCATCTGCAAATTTCTCAGCATCTTTTACCATCTGATCAACTTCAGCATCAGACAAACCTGATGATGCAGTGATTGTAATCTTCTGCACTTTACCTGTTCCCAGATCTTTTGCAGAAACATTCAAAATACCATTGGCATCAATATCGAAAGTTACTTCGATTTGAGGAACACCACGTTGTGCTGGTGGAATGCCATCCAATTGAAAACGACCAATTGATTTGTTATGGCTAGCCATCTTTCTTTCACCTTGAAGAACATGAATGTCAACAGTTGGCTGATTATCAGCAGCTGTACTGAAAATTTCACTTTTCTTTGTAGGAATAGTTGTGTTTCTTTCAATCAACGCTGTAAAAACCTGACCAAGTGTTTCAATACCAAGTGATAGAGGTGTAACATCAAGAAGAAGAACATCTTTTACATCACCCTTTATGATACCACCCTGAATCGCTGCACCAATAGCGACAACTTCATCAGGATTAACACCCTTGTGTGGCTCTTTACCAAATAGCTCTTTTACCTTTGCCTGAATCTTTGGCATACGTGTCATACCACCAACAAGAATTACTTCGTCAATACTGGAAACATCCGCATCCTTTTCACAGTTTCTGCAAGGTGCTGTTGTTCTATTGATGATTTCTTCTGTTAACTGCTCTAGTTTAGCTCTAGTCAATTTAACATTCAAATGCTTAGGTCCAGATGCATCTGCTGTAATAAACGGCAGATTAATATCTGTATGCTGTGCACTTGACAGTTCACACTTAGCTTTTTCAGCTGCTTCTTTTAGACGCTGTAGAGCCATTGTATCTGTTGTGATATCAATACCGCTTTCCTTCTTAAATTCTTCGGCCAACCAATCAATAATCTCCTGGTCAACATCGTCTCCACCAAGATGTGTATCGCCATTCGTAGCTTTTACTTCAAAAACGCCATCACCAATATCTAAAATAGATATATCAAATGTACCGCCACCAAAGTCATAAACTGCAATGTTCTCTTCTTTCTTCTTATCAAGACCATATGCTAGCGATGCAGCTGTTGGTTCATTGATTATACGAAGAACTTCAAGACCAGCAATCTTACCTGCATCCTTAGTAGCTTGACGTTGACTATCATTAAAGTAAGCGGGAACTGTGATAACAGCCTGTGTAATTGTTTCTCCAAGATAAGCCTCTGCGTCTGCCTTCAATTTCTGAAGTGTCATCGCTGAAATTTCTTGTGGAGAATATGTTTTGTCACCAACCTTGATGTGTGCATCTCCATTTGCAGCTGCAACAACTTTGTAAGGAACAGATGAAATCTCATGTTTCACCTCTTCAAATTTTCTTCCCATAAACCTTTTTACAGAAAAGATTGTATTTTCGGGATTAGTAACAGCCTGTCTCTTTGCAGCCTGCCCTACGAGCCTTTCACCATTTTTAGTGAAAGCAACAATTGAAGGAGTTGTTCTTGTTCCTTCAACGTTTGGAATAACGATGGGTTCTCCACCTTCCATTATAGACATACATGAATTTGTAGTCCCTAAGTCAATACCTAAAACTTTGTTTGACATAATTTATACTTCCTTTCATAACGCACCTTTAATCAAGTGCAATTTAACAATAAAATCGTCACTCAACTGTGACAATGATTTTTCTATTTAAGTTCACTTACATATATAGCAACTGCCGTGCCAACATACTAGTGTCACACTTGACAAAAATACTCAACATACTACAAACAAAAGACTTAAGCCATAACAACAATAATTCCAAACATTTCAGAACAGAATTTGGCACACCACTAGAGACACACCAAAGAGACATCATGTCACAGTGTGACAATAAAACAATTAAAAATTGAAAAATTGGAAGGCTGCGTACCCACGGAACACGACTACAGAAAAACATTCTATCACAAAGCGATGGTTTTACGGGATAATAACTGTAGCCGAGTCGCGACCGCTCGGAGAAAAACAACGTTTTTCTGTATGGGCGAGATAATTATTAAAAAATCAAAAGGTGACATGAAAAAAACTGATCGAAATTATATATATTAATCACACAAAAGATTTTTTAGCTTTTCATTAACAATATTCTTTACCTGCAATGCAATATTAACACTTTCCAACACTTCTGATTCTTCTGGTATATACAAATCGCCAGGATAGCGAACATCTACACCAAAATCACTTAAATTCTTTGGATTAATGGCTGAAAAAACATTCTCAATACTTGCACATTCTGCTAGTAGAAATTCAATATTATGAGTTCTCACGATATCTACTTCATTTGCAACAAGGAAAGCTTTTAAATATTTTTCAACTGCCTGCTGACAATGAAAACATACTGCAGATGGCGCAACAATCTCATTCTCTGTCAAGCGTTCAACTACTAACAAATCTTCGTTAGCTTTCAAAATCCACTGTTTAACATATTGAGTGAGTTTACTCATATAATACGACCATATCTATCAACTTCTCTAACAATATGACCAATAATATTTTTTTTAACTTGAAATTCCTTTTCATCCTCAATAAGAATGTCAGCAGGAATTCTATTTTGAGCAAGTTTCTTCCTTAAAAGTGCTTTATAGCTTCTTTTTTCAGTAACATTTAGAAACTTTTTAGTGACAATCATAAAGTCATAATCACTCTCTGGCGAAAAATTACCATTAGCTCTGGAACCAAACAAGAAAACAGTGCTATCTGGCAAGATCTCATTCGTTAGCTCTTTTATAATCTCAAGCGAATCTTTTTTTTTGGCTACTATCATATTGCCCTCAATATAAATATGTGTTATAAATTTCACTGCTACTATAATACAAATGAGTATTATTTGTCAATAACTCAAAATCTTTTATTTGCGTGTCCTTGTTTTTCTGGTTGCAGGTTATTTTCGGCGGTCAACGCCCGCCGCTACAAGTGGCAATTTGCAAAACAACCCTAAAACTGCAGATTCATGCTGTAGCGACGGGCGTTGACCGTCGAAAATGAAAATTAACAAATATCACCCAATGGGGGATATTTATCTGTTTAAAATGCTGATTTTATTGATTAAAATGCACATTTATGTCCTCAACCAGAAATCTAAGGTCTAAAACCCGCAGCTTTCTTCAGGGAACGATGTGCTAAAGGAAAAGCTCGACAATCCTTAAGGACTTTAAGGTCATTAAAGTCTTTAAAGTCCTTAAGGGTAATTGAGACGACACCTAGCCTTGCTAGTCCCACTCTGCGGGATAGAAGGTTGTGCGTGCTACCACAAGCAGGTTTTCCCTTTTTCAATTGCCTTCTTTGTACTACAACCCTTCATTTTCTTCCCAGCTATTAACAATATAATAAATTGTTAGTAGCTGGGTTATGGTCGATTATCTTAGAAGACATTTACAACTGTTTTGTTTTAAACACGTTACAAAACAATTTTATACCTGTCAACGTTTTCTTTTTTGTCTTCATTCCACTACGACATTCACTGCCGTGAGCTGGAAGATTCTTGTTTTTTTATATTCCCTGGGTTTACACCCTTTCCCGTGGGTTTACACCCAGGGCTATACTCTGTCGCCCCTATGGAGCTATTCATCAGAATTTCAACACGTATTGCCCAATTCTTTTTCCATCTCTTCTCTGTATTACAATCTTTCATTTTCTTGTTTTTTATGGTCGATTATTATTATCAAACATTTCTAACAATTTGATTTCCAACACCTTCCCAAGCAATTTCACACCTGTCAACTTTTCATGAGAATGAGG
>Ga0209414_1001209_pt1 | contig 12362 bp, 26 predicted proteins | sample LakVidmifraction_4_FD_181154 | JGI IMG/M metagenome (GOLD analysis project Ga0209414, IMG submission 181154) | Hypersaline microbial communities from Lake Vida, Antarctica - Brine Hole Two &gt;0.2 micron (SPAdes) (version 2) | ecosystem: Environmental > Aquatic > Non-marine Saline and Alkaline >... | reverse complement strand
TATTGGGGAACCTATATCCATACCTCCCGTCCTCGTCTGGCCCCGAGATTGTCAGGGTGGACGCCCCTTCCCAAACCGGGTGCTCTGTCGTAAACAAGCCCCGTACGTCTGATGCGCGTCTCACTTTAACGCCCCCAAAAGCCGTATCAGCGTGTTAACTTCCTCGCTGGTAAGCGTCGTTACGTCCTCTACCTTTCTCCTATTATCCACTCCCGCATAAAGCGTGCCCTGTCGGGTTTTTCTTATGGCTTCATAAAGCGTCTGCACACTTGTCTTCAGGCTAGCAAGGTGCATGTCAATCGCCGCCTGCTCTGCGGGGGTAAAGCACTCTCTTGAGTAAAAATCGTAGGCGTTGATACGGAACTTCGTGTTCTCTTCGTTGCTTTCCACCGTAATTACAACCTCTACGGTCTGCGTTGACTTAGCCATTCTTTACCGCCTTTCGTAGTAGTTCCAAGAGGGTTTCGGCCTCGTCCTCGGTGAGGGCCGTCTCCCAGACCATTAAGGTACCGTCTCCCATCCCAGCCGCCTTATGGTAGAAAGCTTTCGAGGCGTGGTACACGTCGGCAGTAGCTACCCGCTCGGTGTAGTTGGCCTCGTGCCAGTTGAGGAAGTCGCGCATGATGTCGCGGGTGTTGAGGTCATGGAAGTTGTTGGTGCCATTGCTCCCGAGGGCCGTCTCGCACGGGAAGTCGCGGTGGAATAGTGCCCACCCGCCCCACTCGGGGTCGGTGCTCCGTGGCTGGACTTTCCATGGTCCCGCTTTGAATTCTACGGGGCTTAGGTCGGAGTCGGACTCGCTCTCGTGCCAGCCCTTGCGCTCACTATATGCTCTACTCATTATTCTGTTCCCCTTCGTCTAGTTTCTATAAAGTATCACTACTCCATATCGCTCCACTGTACTCCACTGTCCTCCACTTAGCAACACCAACACACTACGTGCCGACTAAGCTTAGAAAATAATGAAGAGTACCGCGACTGCAAGCATAAGCAACCCAGCCCTCATGGTCATACCCCTCTCTATTAGCCTATTACAGCCCCTTACAGGCTCTGTCCTAACCCAACCTAGCAGTCCAGCCACTAGAGGGCCTTATACAAGCTCCCAGGTGATCCCGGTTACCCCCTCGATAGGCTCATTATCTGCTCTACCTTCACTACCCTCTACTAACGTGTAGTACATGAACTCCAGGACAGCAGATATCTCTGCGTACTCTTCACTGTCTAGACCGTACTTAGACCCTATGGCCTTTATGTATGCCTTCAGTTCATTGCTACTAGGCTGAGGGACACTCCACTCGCTCTCCATACTCTCACTGGGCTTAGCCTCTGTGTGCAGTAACATCTCTAGTCCATCTATCTTAAAGCTATACATTGGTGCTCCTTACTAGTCGAGTCCTCTCTTGTGGGAAGGTCAGCTGGTCCCGCTTGTGGCTAAGCTTAGCAGTCCATAACCACCTGTGTCTGCTCACGATGACAGTCCCGAACCTAGTGTGTCTCTGTACAGCCCAGTGCTTAGTCACGCTTACCACCCCTCTGATTCTCTGAATGGGGTCCACTCCTCCTCCTTCTCCCTCTCCTCCTCCATCTCTTTGAGCGCGGAGGGATACACGTACAAGTCTATACCGTGTGCTATTCCGTATTGCTGAGACTGAAGAGGCTCAGCAAACAGGGGTGTAGCGTCCTTAGGCATACGCACAATAGCTATGTTGGTGCCTAGCACTGAGCCTGTCTCCAGGTCAATACAAGCGTAGTTGCCATTATTGAGCCCCAGTACTGGCACCATGTTGGGGGCCTCACTGTAATCATTTATCATCACGTCACCATTCCTCTCATTATGCTTGCTAGTTCATACTCTACCTCCCGCTGGGGAGGGTATGCTCCGTGCATAGGCGCTAGGTTCTCGTACGCCTTCATCAAGATAGCAGTAACTAGGAGGCTCAATACCTCCTCCTGTCCGTTCTCCATCAGAGTCTAGCGGCCCAGGGCTTGTAGATACTCGGCTAGGCACGCCTGGGGCTTCAAGTACTGGTGGAAATCAGAATCTTTTAGGCCCGAGGCCATGCTTCTGTGCACCTCAGCACTGGTACTACCCATACAGATACTTATGTGCGTGCTCTCGTCCTTGAATATACCATAGGTATTAGAGTTATTGTGCTTAGGGCCGATCCAGTACTCTCCTACCCTCACACGGTGCACAGGCAGGTTCTCGATGTAGTCCACCATAGCTACCGAGACAGAGCGGAGGGACGAGTTTGGCCACGATTCTGCATTAGCCTCTCTAACCCACTCGTCATAGGTACGTGGGTCATAGATTCCTACAAAGTAGAGTCCATTTCCTATATCCTGTACTGTCAAATCTACGTTGATTGTTCCATTATTCATGAGCGTTGACCTTCCCATATTACTTCGATTAAATCAGAGACTTCATACAAGTCCTCTAGACTGATTCCCTTTGGGAAGCCTGTTGACTGTATAGGGTGGAAGTATCCGGCTCCGTTCTCGATCCACAGAGAGGAGTATGTTAGCTCCTCCTTCTGTTTCCCACTATACCCCTCAGGGCGTATTAGGGCGTACGTTCCCAGCCTCTCAAACACCACAGCCCTGTCGGGTTCTACGGGAGTGAGCACGTTAAGGTCATTGATTCTGAACTTCATCTTAGTTATCCTCTCCTACTAGATAGCAGGTAGCATTGTCTGGATTCTCATCATACCGCTCTTGGCTAAGTCCGGGCCAGTACCAGTCTAGATCATAGTCGATCACAGGGGCCTCGCAAAGATAGGTGTCTCCATTGACCATAATCGAGCTTGCTCGGTCGGTCTCATCGACCAGTGCTATGAGAGACCCGACGACACCGTAGAAGAGGACAGCGCCTCCTGTTGCCATACCCCAGGCGAGCATCACGTCTGTACGTTGGTAGCCGCCGACGTACAACTTGGCTATTAATCCCCAGACAATGAGCACTGCAAGGATTGAGATAGTTACCATTACTTCAGTTCCTCCCTGGTAAGTCCTACTTTAAGGTGCGTGAAAGTGTTCCAGGTCTCCCAGTACTCTCCCCCGCTCTTGCCGGAGGGCCAGTAAGCGTACCAGTAGCTACCCTCCTTGACTAGAGGGACAACCACTCCACCCTCTGAGCGCCTGATCCATGCAAGACCTTTAGGCTCGGCTGGGACAGCCTGAGGGCGCGCGTGGTTGTGAGCACGGATAGCGACTAGGCGCGGGTCCATGTGTAAGAGATCTCCAGTGGTGGCAACATTTATCCCGTTTACGACGTAAATGTTGCCACTCCGTGTGTCCTCGACTCCTACGACGATGATCTGCTTTGACTTGTACATGATTTCCTTTCGTTAGAGCCTCAGTTTACCCGGTTTCTGTAATAATGTCAATTTCTATCGTACCTGGTATAAGGTAGGATGAAAAATAATGGCCCTAGTGTGCCTACCGACGGACGAGGACGGACGCAACGGGGATGATTCCATGCTCCTTGGCATAGTCCAGAGTCCCTGTATAGGGGCTACTTGGCCTCGGTCGATTCGATGGTGAGCACGGTTCCTAGGATGTTGAATCCTCCACCGTTGGCTGGGTAGCCGATCATACCCTCTTCAGGAGAATTGCGATCCTGTGAGGGGATAAAGACTGCCTTACGTCCGAGCACGCGGCGGATGATACTTTCCACGGTCTTACCCTTGTGCCCGCCCGCGTGGTGTCCGCCGACGATGAATATTTGTGTTGCCATGTTAGTTCCTTTCCATAAAGCTTCTCGTGGCTTGGAGTGATAATGTTATCAAGACCCCCTCGTTCTCAGAATCCGGCATACCCTCTTGCGCTGTTCAGTAACGTTGGCTTGGTCATCGTGCGTACTGTCCCTCCGGGATTCGAATAGGAACCCAAAGCGCCACAAATTCATCCTCTGTGAACGCACCAGGAAACGTCACCTTCACCGGCTTGGTTGGGGTTTCCCCCGGCGCGAGTTGCATCGATGCCTCAAACACCCGGCTGCCATTCTTCGGAAAATGCTTGGCTTGAAACTTCAGCGCAAACTTAGGGTCCAACACCATCGGGGCGATTTCCGTTCCGGGCGTCCAGTTCTCAATCAACCGGTTCACCGAGGGGTAGTCCCCCGGGGCCTCCGTAGCTGGCCCCTGAGTACCATCCGCATAGGTCACCACGTCATTCACCTGTGTGTCACTAGCTGGTGTGACGCTCACTGGTGCCTTCTTGACCTGTTCCATCGTGTAGTATCCATCGGGTGTGTCGTGGTCGGTGATCTTGGCACGCGCTAGCGTATAACGGTCGGTCGCAAGAGCGTAACCGTCTTTCACCCGCACGTGGGTCAATACTGGGAGGTTGTGGTTTTTCGGGGCGGTGTGTGGGGCAACCGCCTTTAGGGCTTCAGTAAGATTCATGGTTTTTTCTCCTTAGTTTAGTGTGATGTTTGCGAGTGCTAGGAATACAATCTGCAACTCCTCGGCGGTCAACTCAAAATCTGTATAACACATCCCTGATGTTATAGAGACTGTAGCGCCTTCCCCCTTGAATGTCTCAGCGTCGTCTAACCAATCCTGGCGACCTGTCTTAGTCATCTTAACGCTCCGCCCACGTGTAAACGGGTGCTAGGGCAGTTTCTAGGCTCATGCTGTAGTTGCTAATTACGTCCGCTACGTCCTCTCCCATTACGAGCCATACCTGCGCGCCGTCGGTCGTTTCTAGGATAAGTTCGTCTAGGTCGAAGGCGCTCACGTACAGGTCACGTAGTGACGTTACGGGGGACCACTCCTCACCGTCGAAGATGTTGATAATGGGCGTGCCGTTGCTTGCGAGCGCGGCGCGTATTTTCTTTAGTAGTCTCGCCTCGATAGGACGGGCGGCTAGTTGCGCGTCGATATTTGCTCTGTAGGGTGTCATTTTAGTAGCCTCTCGGTTGGTTGATACTCTTAGTGTACTAGGAAACTCTACCCCTGTCAACTGATAGAGCAACCTAATATCCTAGTTACTTCTTAGTGGGGGCCTTCTTGGTCACGGCCTTGACAGCAGGCTTGGTGACGATAGTGGCAGGCTTGGGGTTGTACTGGATGGAGAGCGTGACAACCTGCTCCTTGCCCACACCCACGGAGTCGATCATAGCGACCTTGACCTGGTCAGCGAGTGCTGAGAATGCCTTGCCCTTGAGGTAGGAGCCCTTCTGACGAAGTCGGAGACCGACGCGCGCGGCCTCCTTACTCTGTATAAACTCGGAGTAGGTAACCCACTCCCCTGGAGCCTGAGACTGGATGACAGAGACAAGCTCCGTCCACTCTTTGTTCTCGGGTCGGCCTCCGTTGCGTAAGCCGCTGGGCTTGTCCTTGGTCGTTGCTGATACGGTGAGGTTCATTATATTCCTTCTTTCTGTTAGGTTTGTGTTCTTCGTCTCTAATCTTACAGGTTCTCTGGTTAGGTTGTCAACTCATGGTCATCCAGGTACTCACTCAGGTCTACTTCGACTTCAGTGGTTTCGCTCGCGGACTCTTTAACCACATGAACCTCTGTAAATTCCATGTGGTCAGTTATTGCGTTCGACGCCCACTCTTTAAGGTTGAGTACCTTAACTGGATCATAGTTCAGTGTGACGGTTAATGTTATTTGTTGCATAGTGCTCATTCTTAGTCCCTCTTCCATGTAGGTGGTGAAGTTGATCCAGTCATGTACACCTCCAGCGTGCGCTATGAAGTTGTGCTCTGCATAGAGAGCATCTAGGCAGGCATCACGCGCGTCATAGTGCGCACCCATGTTCTGTAGCGCCTCTAGGACACCCTGGCGCATAGCGTCAATGATTCCAGGCATGGCGCTCTCGGCCTCAGGCGTGGGCATGTCGAGCATGAGCCACGTCTCAGCGATAGAGCGCGCGAGGTTGTCTAGGTGCATCATCAACGCGTCTAACGCGGCATCCGTCATGTCCTCTACTTCAGTCTCACTAGGCTGAAAGCCAGGGTGCTCAGTCATGGCCCCGCCCAGGCGCTCGCTAATGTCTGTCACTAGCCAGTCGTGGATTTCATTGCTCTTCATTGTGTGTTCCTATCTCTCGGTTGGTTGATACTCTTATCTTACACCATATTCGGACAGGTGTAAACTACTACTCCCCTAGCGCCCGTCTTTCTACAGCGAACATACTGCGCCTACGCCCCGTAGGGCCTGCCTCACTTCCTTCCTGTATAGGTCTTGCGGGAGTCGCGCTCGAAAGAAACGCGGTCCGGGCACTGGTCATCTTCGGTCCAGCGCCACGTCAGGAGAACATCGCTCCAGTCCGCGCCCGTGAGGACGAAACTCACGCCCGCGTCCTTCAGGATCTCTATGTCAAAGAAACTAGGGCTGAGCACTAGCACATGAGGGTAGGGGCATTGACCAATCAAGTCATGGTGCTCGCCCCACACTGAGCCGCAGTCACCATCTGTGATAACGTCCAAGCGCGGGAGGATCTCCCGCAGGCGTGAGGGGCTTACATCGTTCACGTGAAGCCAAGTAGTTTCAGTCATTTCATTTCCTTACTCTCGGTTGGTTGATACTCATAGCCTATCAGGAAACTCTACCAGTGTCAACTGATAGAGCAACCTAACACTCTAATCTATATAAATTGAGTGCTCGCCATAGACGCGAGCGTGAGCGGCTAGAATGATTCCTGCCTCACCATATCCGCGATCCCAGAATCCCGCGCCATGGCCGTTACGCGTGAGCGCGAGGTCAACCCCATGCTGAGACCAATTGCACTTGTCAGACTCGACTAGCGCGAGCATGGGCGCGTAATTGTCCGAGAAGAAGTCGTTAGCCTCGTCGGTATCTACTGTGATCTCATTAGGATCTATGTAGCGCTCAACGGGTTCACACTCTCCCGCTTCATTCTCTTCATAGCAATTAGCCCACAGAATGGCGGTGGCATATCCCTCACGGAATTGCTCACTGGCGTCGGAGTACTTAGTCATTTCATTTCCTTGTCTCTCGGTTGGTTGATACTCTTATCTTACACCCTATATCTCAGAGTGTCAATTCCTAGCCTATCCCTGGGGGAGGTCCGTCTTTCTACTAGAAACATGCCTCACGCGAGCGCGGCCCAGTATAATGCTTAGCTTGATCAGGCTAGCGAGCCGCGAGCGCGGCCCCGTAGGGCCCCGCTTCACTACTCAGTCCCACGCCCCCACACTCCACCATCGGCGACGCCATAGAGTCCAGGTGACAGACTGCACTTGGCCGGGGCTAAGGTCTAGTCCGGTCTCGCGACCGAGGATACGCGCCGCGCGGGTATAGCATTCGGCGGCTTCAGCGTAGCGCTTAGGGCTCAGGCTAGGGATATCTCCCGCGATTGATTTAGCGCCCGTCACTACGCGCCACGCGTGGCGATCGATACATATACCTTCAGCGCCCTCTGTAATGACAGAGCGATAGAAGTTGGTGACCTTGAGCCCGCTCAGTGTAGCCTCTATTGGTGCGCCCGCCAGTATCTGGCGCGCTTTCTTGAGGTTGGCTTTCAAGTAGCCTGCATCCAGCCCGCCCGCCGCTAGAAAGCGGTGCGCTAGGTTCACGTTCGCGCCCCAGGACTGTAGGGGAGACAGCGCCGCCAGTACGCCTGCCGACACCTCCACCGTTGTGCAGTAGTTGTGCGCCATGCTCACGGCTATCTCATGCGCGTCACGGTACCAGTCCGCGCCCGCCTCTATCTCAGAGGGCGTGGCCGTGCGGAACAGTGCCGTAATGTTTCGCGTAAGTGGCTTTGTCATGATTACTCCCTTGGTTGGTAGTTCCTACATTACACCCATAGGAAACGCATGTCAATTCAGACATGATATCTATCTGAGTCCAAGTCTGCTAGCCAAGCGCTCATTCTCTTTCTTGGCTTCAGGATGTTCTAGAGCATACTTTCTAGCATGTTCTAAAGCGCGTGCATCCTCCTGGGCCAGGGCCTCTTTGCGGTCCTGCCTAGCGGCTTCACGGTTTGCCATGATTCCTTCTCTCGGTTGGTTGATAATTCTATTTTACACCCTATATCTCAGAGTGTCAATTCAGGCACCAGTGCGCACGTGACGGGCGCGGCATGTTCACTGTAGAAAGACGGGCAGGGGAGCTTAGGTAAAGGGGGCATGAGAAAGCCCCACACTCGCTAGGAGTGTGGGGCGATCCCGCTAGTCCTCTTGATCCTCTTGATCCTCTTCAAGCTTGGCTTTGTCTTTGCCCATATCCTTACACGTGAGATGGATCTCTATCTTCCGTTGCTTTGGTGAGTCTGTCATAGCGTAGGCACTGAGGGGCCCTAGGGTCTGTACAGACCCTAGGGACACCTGCTAGGCATTCACCTCCTGCACCTTGTCCAGCAGGGCCAGAGTGGAGGTATCGATGCCGTTCCAATCACCCTTAACCATGCGCTCCATGTTGCGCTCGCTACGAGTCGCGCCGCGTACCGTGCTCACGTGGTGCACGTGAGTATTCACTGCGGAGACTACACCCCACGCGGTGCCTGCCCACGGTGCCACGCGCTCGTCTTTGTTCCAAAGCATCGCTAACTCGTCGCGGCGACGTTCTGCGATAGTCGCGCCCGTTGTTTTGTCTGAGCCGGTATCAGTGTACGCGGTGACAAACTTCGACCAATCCTGATCAGACACCTCTCGGTTAGTGAGTGCCTCTACCTGAGCCGCAAAATCATCCGCGACACTGTGAACGATAGCGAGCGCCTCTCGCACGTCCTGGTACTTGTCTAGCGAGCGCTTTGAGTGACGAATCTTCACCTGGTGAGACTTGTCACCGAGGGCCGCGCTGAGCGTGTTATCGCACACAACCACTTGAGCGCCCGTTTGGTACGTGCTCGCGAGAGATCCGTCCATGCTAGTAGCGGCTGTGAGGAACGGGCGAAACTCTACGCCCTGCACTGAAATAGTTTCTTCCATCTCTACCTGCACCCACGCGACCGCGCCGCCCTTGAGTAGACCCGCGCTCCCGATAGCGAGATCCGCGTCCGTGAGAAATTCTAGATTCTTCACTAGCCACTCTCCATATTGGTGAATTTGGTAGCCGGACTTAAATACACCCATTACATGGCCAGTGTCACTACGTGCGATCACCTTACGAGTAGGGTCTACAATCACGCGACCGTCTGGTAGGCGAGTCTCTAGCGAGCCCTCTACGCCCTCCCAGTGGAATAGGCGACGGTGCACGTCGTCGGCAGGGATAGCGCCCTCAAAGTGGTTGCTTTCCGTGCCCTGATCGCTTGCGCGGTAGTGCCACGCGTTCCCACGTTTGGACGTGTATCCGATAAGCGTGTCCTGGTTCATGGTCTTACTAGTTTCATTGCCCATGATGAGCCCCTTTCGTTGTTGGTAGTTCCTACATTACACCCAGGGTAGCCGCGTGTCAACTCAGACAGACTAGAAACTCGATTTGACAGTGGTGCTGGGAGGGTGTAAACTGAAGAGGGGAGATTCCGCGCTGAGTCCTAGGTGGCAACTCGTCTTTCTACAGTGAACATGCCGCACCCTCTCCACCTCTGATTTTAGCCCCCACCCCTTTCGAACGCGAGAAAGCCCCCACCTCTTTCGAAGTGGAGGCAGTCCCTAGAGGCTAGAAGGTGTAGGGATTGCTTAGCCTGAACTCTCCCGTGTCCGCATTGACGTACACGGGGGGATAGTTCGCGTCCAGCATCGAGGGGCGTACGTCCTCTTGAGCGCTGATCCCGTAGGACAGTGTTCCGTCGTAGCCGCTGTTAGGGTGAGTGCTGAAGAAGTGGAACAATGAGGCCGCGAGGTAGGACGGGTCACCCTTCATGCGAGCGCCTGCCTCTTCCGCTACCTTGACTGTCTCCAGGTTGCGCTCGCCTGCCCAGTGCCCATAGAGTACGATGCTCTGAACATTCTCGGAACTCTGGATGATGATATGTGAGCGTTCGCCCATGATATTGTTTCCTTGTCTCTCGGTTGGTTGATACTCTTATCTTACACCCTATTCCCGGTAGTGTCAATTCAGACACTACCGGGCGACTAGGTGCCTAGTGCTTGGCTCCAGCGGCCCACTCCAGTAATCCCTCCAGGTGGTCCTCCATTTGTGCCATGATCTCAGTGTGACGGGCGTCCAGTGCCTTGACACTGTAGCGGGCGCACGGGACGCTGATGTACGGCGACACTGGGCACTGGTTATCTCGCCCTAGTTCGATCACCATACGGATCATGTAATCGCTCCGGGTCAGGCGGTTCACGCTAGTTACAAGCATCTTCCGGTCCTTGTCGTGGTGAGTGTTGATCTCTAGCGCGGGGCGGTACGTGTCGCCGTGCTCAGTGCTCTCTAACTCAGGGTCGAGTAGGGTGAACGTCGCGATACGTCCTCTATCTTTGGTTCTTTCTGTCCGGGTTCGTGTAAGCATGATTCCTTCTCTCGGTTGGTTGATACTCTTATCTTACACCCTATTGTTAAGCGTGTCAACTGATAGCCCTCGTGTCTCCGCGCGCTCGTCTTTCTACAGCGAACATGCCAAGGGTTGGCTCAGATAGATAGCATCGAACGTGAGAAAGCCCCTCACGCCTTTCCAGGGGCGTGAGGGGCATCTAAACACACTTCAGAGTGTCAATGACTAGTGTAGCACGGTCTCAGTCCTCTAGGTCGCGCTCCTGCCTACTCTTCAGGGCTATGCCTCCGGCAATGAGGAGGGCAGCGATCAGTAAAGCTACCCCCGGGCCCATCCACAGAGATAGGGCGATGGCGGCAATGATTAGTATTACCATAAACATAATGTCTCTTTCTTTGGTTGGATTATAAGTGATGCACCATACCCCACCAGGGATTTAACCTAGTGGGGTATGGGCGCTTGGTTACGCGGACGTGTACGAGTCTTTAACTGCTTTATCACGCCCGGCGCTACGGGTACGTGAGCGGCGCTCACGGCGATCTTGGTGCAGTCCAGCGGCGTTGCTCCTGCGGATCTCGCGCATACCCTCGGCATACTCAGGGTTGGCGGTCCCTTGGAAGTTTCGGTGACCATTCTTGCGGGGCATTTCATTTCCTTTCGTTTGGTTGATATTTCTATTCTAGCACGATGCTAGAGTTATGTCAATACGTGACTGTGAAGTAATCAGACTGATCAATCTCCCACACTGCACCGATAGGCGTGGCAGTCGCGCGGCGCTCCCAGTAGGCGAAGGCCTCGCTCAGTGTGTTGGTGCTCAGAAAGGTGCGCTCATCATTGAGTGCACGCATGTCCGTGAAGTACATATCTCGATCAGCACTGTTATGTGTCCGCATGATGACGATATCTGCGAGCGCTTTAACCATCTTGCGCTCGTCAGTGATGCAGTGCCCAGTGAGCGGTACCATTGTGGTGCTCATTTCATTTCCTTCTCTCGGTTGGTTGATACTCTTATCTTACACCCTATTGTTAAGCGTGTCAACTCAGACACAAGAAAGCCCCCACTCTTTCGAGTGAGGGCGGTCTCGCTAGGCGACTAGAGCGGGCTCATCGTGGTTGGCTCCCTCGGCCCAGTCCCATCGGATGCACCCCATTTGGTCTACTTGCGCGTTGAGCGCTCCCGTGGGTAGGCTCATGGTCTCGCTATCCTTCAGCGTGCCACCTAGTCCCCTGACCTTCTTACGAGAATCTGCCTTAGTTTCTCCCCAGGCCCACCTGTAATCAGTGGTCATGGTGATGAATCCTGCGACTCGGTTGGTCATGATTCCTTCTCTCTGTAGTTGTACCTCTATCTTACATCCTAGTTCCTGCAATGTCAAATCGGCGTGGCGGTGCCCGTCTTTCTACAGCGAACATGCCAAGGGTTGGCTCAGATAGATAGCATCGAACGTGAGAAAGCCCCCACTCTTTCGAGTGAGGGCGACCTCTTGGGTTACAGGTAGACCCCACAGTGTCCACACTGTTCATTGTCCTCAGCCTGGGTGCGGAAGATAACCTTGGGGAAGTCGTAGGAATCGAAACTGTGCTCGTCCTGGTGGTCGATCCCTGCTCGCTTGGCGAACACGGCCAGATTATCTTCTACGTTCCCATTAACCTGTAGCCCGGTAAGTTCCTGGATGATACATCCGGCGCAGTAGATATCTGCCCTGTAGGTGTATCCAATGATGTTCATGTCTTCCTTCTCTCGGTTGGTTGATACTCTTATCTTACACCCTATGGAGTAGATGTCAACTCAGACACAAGAAAGCCCCCACTCTTTCGAGTGAGGGCAGTCTCAATATGGCTTAGCCTGCAAACGTAGCGACAGACACTATAGGAGTAGCGGCGGGAGCGGCAGGCTTGGCTACAGGAGCGGCGGGCTCGCCTACGTCCGTGATCTCGGTAGGCTCAGGAGTAGGCTCAGGAGTAGGCTCAGGAGTGGTGGGCTCAGGAGTGGTGGGCTCAGGAGTAG
>Ga0209414_1001208_pt1 | contig 12365 bp, 20 predicted proteins | sample LakVidmifraction_4_FD_181154 | JGI IMG/M metagenome (GOLD analysis project Ga0209414, IMG submission 181154) | Hypersaline microbial communities from Lake Vida, Antarctica - Brine Hole Two &gt;0.2 micron (SPAdes) (version 2) | ecosystem: Environmental > Aquatic > Non-marine Saline and Alkaline >... | reverse complement strand
TGCTTGGGGCACTTCTTCGTGGGGTGTCTTTGCTTGGGCTCAAGGTGCCATTGGTAGCCCTAAGAACGTGGCTATTTCCAGGCGCAAGGTTAGGGCTATTCGATACCGATTTTCTAACTCATCTGCAAATTCTGATTTCAATTTGTTGGGGATTGAACAAAACTTTGATATTCTTAGGAATAGAGGTAATTTTTCGTGAAGCTTCGTGATTTTGGATTGCTTGGGTATGAGGGGCAGCCACGCTTAGATCAGTGGCTTCAACAGATCTTCGAGTGGTCAAGAAAAAAGATAACCTTTGAAGATAATTTGGATCTTATTTTCCAAAGTGTCTATATTGGAACAGGTGAGACACAAGTCCAGCATAATTTAGGAAGAGTGCCAAAGGGCATTATAGAAGTAGCAGCCTATCCAAACGGGACGGCTGGCATATCACACACAAAGGCACCTACGAATGAATTTCTGTATTTGTCGCGTGTAAGTGCTGGGCAATGCCAGCTTATGATTTTTTAAGGAGAACGAATGGCTTTAATTTACGAACCATATCCAGACAGTGACGGGTTGACCGATGAAGAGCGAAGGCGCAAGCAAGCAAATGACCCCAACAGGTCAAAGGCTGTTTTCGACCCGTACAGGAATAACTCTGATCCGGAGAGAAATAGCTATTACAACGACCTAGAGCGACAATATCAAAGCTATGGTAATCAGCTTGAGGATTTGAATCCAAGCGGCTTTGGTAATTGGATTTCTGGAGGAAACGAAAGAATCAAGGCAACTAGGGCTGAGATTGAACAGCAAATGGGCAACATCCAAAGCTTAATGACTAAGTCAAAGACTGCTTTTAGCGCTTTGGACTCTCAGAGAGCCCCTGACTTAAGCCCACAAATGCTAGCAAGGCTTAGAGCTTTGGAGGAAGAATCTAAGATGGGGCCTTTGGCTCAGGATGCTTTATTCCAAGGTGATAGATCAACTCTAGTTAGAGGTGGTCAACAGGCCTTGAGCAACGTAGCCAATAAGCAATTGGGCTTTGGTGCTTCTGGTGGATTTTCTAACATTGGCTCGACTCAAGACGTTTATGATAGGCTTGGAGGTCAATTGTCGCAATTGGGCCAACAGTCTAGAGCAGTGAAAGAACAAAAACGAGATATTTCTTCTCAGGAGTATCAGAACTTTGACGATGCAAAAAGAAACTTTGAGAACGCACAGGCCAACGCTGAAGCTGCTATTATTTCTGGAAATTTAGACCAGGCCTTTCAATTTATGGAAGCGGCAGTACAAGCAGAGTCTAAATATAGAAACGCGCAAGCTGATTTTTCGGCTTCAGTGTCGGGGAAAGTGATCGGTGGAGCAGTCGAGGGGGCAGGGTACGCTTTGGGAGCACCTCCGGCAAAGGCTGGAGCAGGACAGCTTGGATCAGCAACAGAAATCGGGCAAATTGGCGGCGACACTTACACAAAATTTTCTAGTGGTGCGACTCTTCCAGGAACTCCAACAGACTACTTTAAGGCATCGGCTCCGGTCAGCTCAATGAGAGGACGATAAGATGGAAGGCCTTGAAGACATCGTTCTGGAAAGAATGAGAAGAAAACAGCAAGAAAAAGAAACGGCTAAGATGCAGAGTGGCGGTGGCCTTGGTCGAGATATTGGCCAATTTCTAATTGGTGGGGCCGGAGGTTTTGCAGATGCTTTAGCCGGAACTACTGGAACAGCCACTAGAGCACTGGCAACGTACAACAGGGAAGACAGTGCTAGGTTAAAGGCTCTTGAGGGAGATGAAGGCATAGGGGATTTAATTACTCTTTGGAAAATTCAAGAAGCTTCTAATTTGGCTAGAGAACGAGATGCGGCCAGCATATCTGCGGAAAGCGCCAAGGAGCTAGCTAGAGATTCAAGGTTGGAGAAAACTTTATCCGAACAAGGCGACAGGCTCGACAAAACTTTAAACTCACAAGAGACTAGGGCTCAACAGGCTTTAGCCGCTGCCACAGCAAAAGATCTTAGACAAGAAGAAGAGAAGAGAAGAGCGCCTAAAGAGGGTGAAAAGACTTTAGACAGAGAATTTGCCAAGGAATATTCGGAATGGTCAAGCACAGGAAAGCCAGATTTTGACAAAAACGTGGCTCAACTGGGGCGAGCTGTAACGATTCTTCAGAGTAAAAAAGACGCTACGCTTGGAGCAACTGGAAAATGGACAGCCTTTATTCCTGATAAGCTCAGAAGCGGCGAAGACTTAGCTATCCAGCAAGATGTCGAACAGGCTGCTGTGGCATCATTAAGGGCCGCTCTTGGGGCTCAGTTTACGGAGAAAGAGGGCGAGAGAATTATGAAGCAATCTTTCGATCCAATTCTTTCGGAGGAAGAAAATATTCGTAAAATTCTTGCTACTATTGAAAAGTTAACAAAAATCGCTCAGGCCAAGGATAAAAAGGCAAGTTTCTTTAGAGAAAATAGAACTCTTCAGGGCATGGACATGCAATCTTCAGGAAAAATAACGGTTACAAATGGCCAGGAGACTCTAGAGATTGATTCCTCTGACCTTGTAGACGCTCAAAATGATGGATTTAAGGTGGTTCAATGAGCTGGAAAGATAGAGCTACAAAAGTTCTTCCAATTCCTGGCTCAGATATGACTTCAGATTGGAGAAGCAGGGCCACGACAAGCGGAACGGTCCCTACTGAGCTTCGACCATTAGAGGGGCCAGACTTTAAGGTGTATCCTGACATTGGACAATATGACATGAATATTCCCTTTAGACAGGGATGGGCTCCAAATGAAGAGCAATTTCTTGAAGTTTTGAAAACTGAGGGATTCGAGGACATGGGGGGCCGCAGGGTTAAAGCCCCAGATGGCGAGATTTACAATCTAGACGCGAAAATGCTGTCTGAAGATTGGCTGATAAAGAACTCTCCGGATATTGCTATTTCTTTGTTATCTAGTGGGGCCGGACTCTTGGCAGGTGGTGCCATGAAGGGCGCGAAGATAGCAAGTCCAGCTCTTAAGTGGCTGTTGACTTTAGGGGCTGAGTCGGGAGCTGAAGGGCTTACACAGGGGGCCGGAGAAATATTGAGACAAGAGGCTGGAATTGCTTCTGGGCAAGGTCAAGATTTAGACATAGACCAAGTGCTTGACATGGCGAAAGCTGGGGCTGCTGCTCCTGCTATTGCTGGAGGCCTTGCAGGTGTTGGAAGAGGCCTTAAAAAAGCTCAAAACACGGTCTCAGGAGTGCCAAAAGATATTGCCGATGCAGTTAGAAGAGACCCCTTCATTATGAATAGAATCGGGAAAGATCTAATTGAACAGGATCAACTAGCTTTTACTCAAAGGCTGGCTTCTGATCCACAAAGGGTAATAAAAGATTCTGCAAAAATTAAAGGGGAATCGCTTGCCTCATCTGAGATTGAGATAAGCCCACAAGAGCTTGACAGAGTAATCCGTGAATTTGAAATGAGCATAACTAGGCCTTTGGGTGAAAAGTCGCCTCTTGGATTGGCTAAGGCAGATTTAGAGAAAAAAATGCCACAGATTAAACAGATGAATTTGGTGGATGCCAAAGGTCGAACAATGTTTACAAAGACCCAGGAAGAGGGGGTTACTGCCGAAGAGATCGCAGCCTTCAAGCGTGCAATGCAGGATTTGGGTAAACCAAATCCGAATGTGGCATCTTCTTACAAGGAAAAACTTGGAAAGGCTGTTGGTTCAGAAACTAGGAAAATCGAAAGAACTATGATCTCGCCAGAGGCGCAGATTGAAACTGACAGGCTTGCAGCCCTTAATAAGCTGAAAGAACAATTCCCAAGCTTAAAAAGGTCAATGAATGCAAATGAAGAAGATGCTTTAAAAACAACTATTTTTAATCCTTCTAGAGAGAGGGTTTCTAGTAAATCCTTTCAGGAGCTTGACCCGTTAATTTCGGACCCCATAAAGGGAGCTGGTCCGATGGATAGATATGTAAAGCCTTTTTCTCCTGAGTTTGAAGACATTGTTTTAAGGCGAAGAATTGCAGCCCAGAACAGATTTTTACCTAGAGGAACTGGGGGAGATCTGCTTTTACCAATGGTGACGGGGGCGGCTGGAGTTTTTAGCGGTCCTGTTGGGCCTTTGTTGGGTTTAGCCACTGGGGGAGTTGCACAGTCGCCTGGTACAACGCTGACAATAAACCAATTTCTAGGGTATCTTGACAAATTAGGGGCATCAGGAAAAGGTAGAGTGGGCAAGGGGGCCTCGTTTCTTCGAGATGCTGCCTTGATCGAGTCTTTGGAGGATTAATGGAAACTATCGCACTTTTTACAATGGCATTTATATGTTTGGCTTTTCTGGTCTACTTGAAGCAAAAAGCTGACAGGGAAATGCTCAAAGACGTTTTAGAGCTAAGGATGCAGATCAAGGGGGTTGAGCACATGCTACACTCTGCCTTGTCTTCAAATAACGAGGTGGTGAATAGGTTTCTTTCCTCTTTTGAGCAGACAAATTTAATTCTTCGCAAGGTTGAAGAATCTGCCAATGATGCAAACATAGCTACTCAAACGATTCTCAAAGAGTACGAGCTGAACGGGACGCCGATGGGATACATCAGGAAAGAAGAGCATATTGATATGTTCGAGGGGATTTAACGATGGAAGAGCTTGGAAAAAAACAGGATTTAAAGAGTCTAGTAGACCAGAAGCTGAAAGATCCAGACTCTTGCAGTGACGAGTCTATTGTCAAATTAGTTGAAGAGCTACGCCTAGACTGGCTCAAGTCACGCCAACAAAAAGGCCATGATAGACAATGGCTAACGAATATCAAATTTTATGCAGGAGATCACTACGTTAGACAGAACAGCAAGGGTTCTGGTGGCGGGTACAAGGTTAGACTCAAAGAAAACCATGTAAATAACATTGTCCAGCGCTTCGTTTCTATTGTTTTGCAAAGTATGCCAATTGTCCGAGTTTTCCCAGTAGGCGCAGATTGGACCGACAGACAGAACGCCGAGAAGACTGAGGAATTTGGAAAGTATTATTGGAGAACTCAAAAAGTTGAGAAGAAAATCAAGCGACTAATTCAACACGCTGGAATATTTGGGGATGGATTTATTCATGCCGCATGGAATCCTGATGTCGGTGATTATGTGCATTTAGACGCTGAAGAAACGGACACAGGCAAGAAGGGAGAGGGTTACTGGCAGGGTGAAACAGAGCTTTCAAACGATCAACCTTTCTCTATCCTTCCACGCCCAGGCTATGAGGACATGGACGATCTACCGGACGTTATACGCCAAAAGCCATGCTCAAAAGCAGATTTAGAAACAAGATACGGACCTATTGAGGCTGAAAGCGTAAAATTTGGTACTACTAGCCAAAGCTCAGTTAGAGAAGACAGCAACATGGTCATGAAAAACGAGTATTACCACAAGCCCACGTCTTGGTGGCCTGAAGGGGCCTATATTTGCTGGGCAGGTAATAAGCTTTTTAAAGTGCAGAAATTTCCCTACAAAAAGTTAAAAGCTCTTCCCATTGTTAAATTGGGCTTCGATCAAATCCCTGGTCAATTTTTTTGCCAAGGTGTTTTGGATCAAATTATTGACTTACAAGAGCAGCTAAACAAAGCGGCTTCTATGATTATTGAGGCTAGGAATTTGATGGCTCGGCCTAGATGGCTGGCATCGAATGAGGCTAAAGTTTCTTCTCAGCAATTCACTGACAGGGCTGGAGATGTTATCAAGTACGCAAAGGCTGGAGGAGCGCCAACGCCCTTCGTCCCTTCGTTTAACTTCAATGAGCTATCAGCTAACAAAGCAGATATTAGGAACGCAATGGGGCAGGTCTCAGGCATTACAGGGGCATCTAGGGGAGAAATTCCAGCAGCTACTAGAACGGCTTTAGCCCTTCAATTGGTTCTAGAGCAAGACAGATCCCAGTTTATGCCATTTATCTCAGAGATGAAGCAAGTTGTGATTGATATTATGCAAATGGTTTTCCTTATTACTGCTGAGAATATTGATCGGGACGATGCACGTTTGGTTAAGATCGAAGGCAAATCAAAGCCGACCCTATTCCACGGCGGCATGGTGCCTACACCTTTGGACATTTACCTGGAGGACACAAATCCTCTAGGCTGGACTGCTGCCGGAAGGATTGAATCGGTGATGGAGCTAGTCAATGGCGGGCTAATTAAGGACCAAAACCAAGCGCTAGAAATGATTGACATAAAATCTCCTGATCCTGCATACCGTTTGCAAGACATCAACAGGCAAGCTGCCGAAAAGGAAAACGAGGATTTGATGGAAGGAAAAATCCTTGACCCCTTAGCAGAAGATATGGACATGGCGCATCTTGATGTTCACTTAAGACTGGCATCAACTTATGAATTTAGGACCTATCCACCGGTAGTACAAAAGGCGATTACATATCATATCGAGAAGCATAAGGAACGAGAGCGCCAATTTGGGGCGGCTATGGCAGATCCTCAAAGTCCTCAAATGAAGGAGATGGACGGGGCCATGGCTGAACAGATGGGGCCTCCGGTCTCAGAAAACATGGACGCTTTACTCTCCAAATAATGCTCACGGTTAAAATTCCAGGCCTCCCAGTTAGCGTAAATTCTTGCTACGTTGCTGGGAGTAGGCGGGGCACCAGATTTAAATCTGCTCAATATATAGCTTGGGAGCGAAAAGTTGAGGAAGCACTTTGCCAGGTAGAAAAAATACCAAATTTTGTTGGACGCTTGAGAGTCGTTGTAAGCCTCTACGCGCCGGATTGGATGACTAAGGGGAAAGACTCTCACGCAAAGAAAAGAGATGCTTCCAACTACCTTAAAACAAGCGTGGATGCATTATTCAAGCACCTCATAATCGACGATTGCTGGGTTTTTGAAGAAACAGCCGTAAAAAAAGACGCTAATGAGTTTTACACAGTTATTGAAGTTTCAGATCTCACGTTCTAGCTGGGTATCATAAATCGAGTAACATCTTCCCTTAGTTTGCAGCTCAATCCCTAGCTCTTTCAATCTTCCGGCAACATAAAGCCTCGAAAGGTTAAATCCAAAGTGCCTAGCGGCTTCCTTGCATACTCTCTGTGTGGAACGGTGTTTTTTATACTGTGAAACTATGTACTTATTAAATTCTAAGGATTGTCGAATTTTCATGTGATTCTTTGTAGCTTTAGAGTTGTTTAGCTTTTTAAGCCCTGCATCGTTAATGTACTTTAGGCGCTCGGCTACAAAATGAGTGCTGATTTCCTCCCCAAAATATCTAGAAGCAATTCTGGATACCGCAGAGCACGACTTATACTTGTCATGGTTTTCCTGTATGAATTTGTCGAATTTCTTCACGGTCCAGGCCTAAAGATGACAGAAACAAGCCATAAAGTGGAAAGTACTGCTATTGTTAGTAGAAATTGCTCATGCGTTGTAAGTTGATAATTCATTTTTTTTCCCTTTTTTCCCTATTATAAAAATCCTTGTAATCAAGGATCACGATCTTTGAATAGCCGTTATGGTTTTCTCCTGTGACGTGAGCATAAAAAGGCATAAAATACACAGAGCCGACAATTGATTTTACTTCCTTGAATCTTTGAAAATGATTCTTAAAAAACTCAAGGTGCTCAAAGCAGCATATGATCTTGATGCCATTACCTCGCTTGGCTCCTAGCTCTTTAATTATCCTGTCAATTTTGTCTTGTATCAATTGCGAGATAATGCCTCCATTTTCCCGAAAACTCGTCAAACTCCCAGCCTTTATCTAAAAGCCAATATCTAACAGGGGGGAAAGCCTTGGCCATGTACGCAGTCCCTCGCTTGTGGAACAGATCATGGTAAAGCTGGATGACTGGGATCAAATTCCATTCTTCGTTTCGCAGATCAGGCCTAGAGCCCTGTGTGTAAAGGTGGTGCAGTGTCGCACCATAGAAGCCAGTTAAGATGCATCTAAAATCTTCGCTTGCGTAGCTTGAGTATTTTGCCATGTCGCCTTCGCTCAACCAAATATGCAATTAAAAGACAAGCCAGCACAGAGACTACAAGAGCAATCAAGACCCAAAGTGGAATCATTACGATCCACCAGGACCAAGTCAGAACTCCGGTCAATTTCAGGGTAATGAAGATCAGAAGCAATATTTGAGTGAAAAGCAGTGGTCTCATTTTGGAGCCCCATAGACAAAAAGCCCTGCTCCATAAGAAGAAGAAATCAAGTCTTTTCTTATATATGCAAAGCTTTTGCCTTTTATTCTTTTAGCTATGGAGGCTTGCAGAATATCTTTGTTATATTTGCAAAGCGTCAAAGCGTCAAACTTAAAGCTTTTCATTTTTTTTCCCAGCAGCTCTTTCAACTAGCGCAGCGTGACAGAGCTGAGACACAGAGTAAACAAGCTCCTCATCGGTAATACTGACTATAAGGGTTGAGGTGCGACCTGTGACATCGTCCATAAAGACAAAGCAGCCTCTAATATTCTCAGCTTTCATTTTAGCCACAACTTCAGACGTGTATTTTTCTAATTTTTCTAATTTTTGCATTTTAGCCTCCATATTTTAGACATTGCATCAGTGAACGTAGTGAGTCAAGACCCAGAAATAAGAAAACCTCCCAGCTCTTGACAAGCTATTGGGAGGCATCTTATAAACGTTAATGCTTCAAAAAAACGATATGAGATATAATCTACATCATAGATTCCTCATATGTCAAGCGCGAGAGGAATAAAAATGGCACGAATAAATATAGATGACTCATTATTGCTTAGCCCAGAGTTTAGGGTTTTAGAGAGAAAAATAGGCAGAAGATGCGCGATTGGAACTTTCTACGATCTTTTCAAATTGGCACAGCTTTACTGGTGCAGATTTGAAAAAGAAACGAAGATGTGCAGCAGGTCTGGCATTCCAAAAACAATCTACGAAATGGAGGATTTTCCTGATGAGTTGATCCATATCGGGTTGATTGATGAGCTTGAAGACTGCTTTATGCTCAAAAATAGTTCTGAGCATTTTGATTGGTTGGTTCAAAAGACTGAAGCTGGCTCTAAAGGGGGCAGACCTAACAAAAACAATGACATAACTAAAGCGGCTCGGAAGCGGCTCGGAGCGGAGAGCAAGGATAGCTTCGATGCCGTAAACCCTCCTTACTCCTTACTCCTTACTCCTTCTTCTTTAATACAAACTAACAAAGTGCTAACTAACACTATTGCTCAAAATGCCGCTCCCAAGGTCGCTGAGAGTGAGCTTTTGGAAATTTATAATTTATATCCTCGCAAGGTAGGCAAGGCGAACGGTCTTAAGATCTTAAGGCGCATTGCAAAAACCCCAGAAGATGTCGGCAACGTCATGTCGGCAGTCCAGAAATACGTTGAGCAATGCCGAGTCAACGAGACCGAACCAAAGTATATAAAGCATTTTTCTACCTTCATGGGTTCTTGGAGGGACTGGCTTGACGATGATGTCGGCAAGTCAGAAGATTTTTCTAGCGGCAAGAAGAGCGCATGGGAAGCTGAACCGATAAACTGGGATGAGTTTGAAAAAAGACATGGAGGAAAAAAATAATGGAATTTCAACAATTTAAAGACGGTATGGAAAGACTTAGAAGCAGGAAATTATGGGCGACAAGCTTTGATGATGGATTTGCAGATGTACTCTACGAAAAAATCGCCAAGTATCCTTGGGCCGCATTCCAGGCAAGTATAAAGTTTTACCTTGGCCAACATAGTAAGCCGACTTCTGATGAATTAGCCTACTCAGTGAAAAAGAGAGCACAGGACATCGGCCATGACGCGGTGGAGACTCGCATAAACTATGCGCCATGCGATTTTTGTGATTCGAGCGGCATTATCCTCATGGGAGCCAAAAAGAATCAACACGGGGCAATTGTGGGCGTTGCACCTTTTGCCTGTTTCAAATGTGAAAATGGACAGATACAGAAAGAGATCAACGAAAAGCTGGCTCTCAGCAATACGGCTTATAAAATTGGCTGGCGTCCTGAAAGTAAGAAGAAGGGGGATGTATACGAAAGTGCATATAAGAGATCTCAACAAAAGGCACTGCCGACCAAGTCTGAGATAATAGTCAGCAAAGAGGAGCAGCAGCAGGATCTAGCATACTAGCGTTTGGGCAGAGCATTAAAAATAAATTAAAAATAATCCGTGTCGTGACTTGACGTAATAGGTAAACTGGGCAATAAGTATTTTATGACAACGAAAAAATACACAATCCCAATGAGATCAGATCTAATCGTTAAAGCTGTGGCCGTAAGCTACAACGACGAGTACACAAAAGTTTTTGTTGATTTCTTCCTAGGAGAAAGCAAGTACTCTGTTGCAATAAGCGTTGAAGACAGGCTTTGCCTAGACATTTTTGAAATAGACACTGGTGATGACGTTGTTGAGCTGAGCACATCAGATGTCCTTAACCACATTATTGATTGTGACCTTTTGGCCGATGACCTTATAGCCGACCTAGAGTCCGGCAGAATTGTAGAATACTATGTTTAAATTTAACGGACGAGATATTGGCGACTACGACTTAAACTTGGCATCTGGAGACTTTGAAGACAAATGTTGTGATTCTTTCGTTGAGTTTGCAACATGGGCTTCTACAGGGATGGATCTTAGCGACACAGAATTGGACGCCCTTAATGATGATGGCGACTTAATTTATGCAATGGTTGAAAACGCAATTTACTAGGAGGACGATATGATAATAATTTCAAAAGGATCATTCATTTGTGAAAAGTGCGGAGAGCGAACGAGTGACGAGCCGCACGTCATAAAAGAATACACATCACTGGAAGAGCGGGGAGATATTTTTGTATGCAAATCATGCTCTCAGGAGCACGTTGAGCTTAGAAAAAAAGTAACTGAATCTTAACAAACAACTTTCTATGGAGGAAAAATGGAAAATCAAAACTTGCCAGCAAAATCAAGCGGCGCAGAAATTCAATCAGCACTTTTAAAAATCGTAGAGCGTCAAGATATTGACCCCGAAAGACTTGAGAAGTTTTTAGACCTACAGATAAAAATGGAGGAAAGACAAGCAAAGACAGCCTTTGTTTCTGCCTTGGCTACGTTCCAGGGAGTATGCCCAATTATTGTTAAAACAAAAGGCATCAAGGATAAAGGTGGAATGATTCGTTCAAAATATGCGCCTTTGGATGAAGTCGTTTATCAGGTGAAAAGTATTCTAGTGAAAAATGGGCTGAGCTATTCTTTCGACGTGACAAAATACAGCGAAGACTTGCAGAATATTGTAATTACAGTCTCACATGTTGGAGGCCATTCCAAAGACTTTAACTATCCATACAACCCCATGGATGAGGGTGGCAGCATGAACAACTCCCAGAGAAGAAAATCAGCACTGTCCTACGCCAAGCGAGCGGCTTTTGAAAACGCCTTTGGCATTGTGACGCAAGGGGATGATGACGAGGCTCAGAGGTTAATTGATACTCCAATTTCTGAAGAGTCTATTTTGGAGATTCAAGATCTGATCGAAAAGACAGATTCAGACTTTGCCGCTGTTTTGAAGTTTTTGAAGGTTGACCGACTAGAGGATCTTTCAGCTTTAGAGGCTAAAAAAGCTGTCCATGCGTTAAAACAAAAAAGATCAAAATAATACTTGACGTAATACGTAAACTAGATAATAAGTATCTTATGGAGGATTTGAAGATGTTTAAAATTATAGAGTGCTGGCAAGGGACGGATGAGTGGCACAAGGCCAGACTTGGAAAGCTCACAGCTTCCACGTTTGACAAGATCGTAACTAAGACTGGGAAACTGTCAGCTAGTTCAGAGGAGCTTGTAAATAGGGCTGTTGCTGAATTAGTGATGGGCGAGCCCCAACAGTCGTATCAGAGTGATTCAATGCTTAGGGGCCAGTCCCTCGAGGTTGAGGCTTTGGAGTTTTTCAATTTCACATGCGGATATAAGTTTGAGGCTGTCGGCTTTGTTGAGGCTATAGACGCAGAAGGGGCTAGCAAAGGATATGGATGCTCACCAGACGGCCTAGAATCGTCTGGACGAGGTCTTGAGCTTAAATGCCCAGAAGCTCACACGCACTTGGATTATCTCTCTAGCGGCAAGTTGCCGGACAAATACAAGCAGCAAGTGCAGGGTGCGCTTTTGGTCACAGGATACGATAGCTGGATCTTTGGATCTTACCATCCCAATTTCCCTTGTCTTCGAGTTGAGGTCAAAAGAGATGAAAAGTTTATCACGGCCATTAGAGAAAGCTTAGAGCCTTGTGTGGCGCAAATTAACAAGAAATATCAAGACATTATTAAGATTATAGGAGAACAGAAATGAAAAAATTAGAAGTCGGAAAAACTTACAAAACTCGAAACGGAAGACAGGTCAGAATATATGCCGTTGACGGTTCTAATGGGCAGCCTGTCCACGGTGCGATGTTAGAAGAATCTG
>Ga0209414_1001207_pt1 | contig 12367 bp, 8 predicted proteins | sample LakVidmifraction_4_FD_181154 | JGI IMG/M metagenome (GOLD analysis project Ga0209414, IMG submission 181154) | Hypersaline microbial communities from Lake Vida, Antarctica - Brine Hole Two &gt;0.2 micron (SPAdes) (version 2) | ecosystem: Environmental > Aquatic > Non-marine Saline and Alkaline >... | reverse complement strand
AAATACGATACTATTTTCTGAACAGTATAATATCGGCAGTCAGATTGATGACATACTAAAATCTCATCCTATAAAGTATTTTGTTGAACCATATATCAATCAGCCGGAAGTGAAAGCATACAGAGAAAACAAAAAGGTTATTTGGCTGCTTAACAAAGTTCTATCTAAAAAGACTGCAGTTGGTTACTCAAAACATACAGGCAGAACAGGTGAAGAGTGCTTTTTTGCAGTACTTCAGGTTAACAGTATGCAGCAGATTGCCAAACTAATACTTACCTTCTACAAGGATAAGAATCTGGTTAAATCAAAAACTGAAACTAACCAAAGCATATGGTCATCAACTATAGATAATGACTCGCAAATAAACTTTACCTTTTCTGATGGCATGTTGATTCTAACCATTTCAGAATCAACAGCACCCATAGAAAAAATCATTCAACAGTTATCAGACTCCTCCGATTCATCAGCTGTTCAAAATACTATTACACAGCTAAAAGATATTTCTACCAAAAACAAGGGATTTTATTTTCCTCCATACCCACACTCAAGAGTTTCAGGAACCGTATTATTCTCGTTTGAAGAGTTCTCTCCAAATCAAACACACATTAACATCTACCCGACAGATGACATACTTAGTTTCGAAAATCTGAAAGCAAGTGATATATCGAATATGATTGAAACTTTAAATTACTATCCAACATGTTTCATTGCTGCAACACCTAAAGTCTTTACAACAATATGTAATCGATATATTAACATTCCGGATAATATCACAGCAACCCTAGCAAACATAGAAAATGCCCCTACATTCATTTCAAGTGCATCTCAAAAATACAGTGGCAAAGTCCTGAAATTAAAAACACCATCAATTATGATAGGTTCTAAAATATCAGAGCAACAGAAAGAACAATTGATATCCAATATAATTAAAAACTTCAGCACTCCAGAAAACAAAATATACTTAAAAGAAGTTGAGAACAGCAACATTAATATATTTACAATTGCAGATGATAATAATAAATATGCACAGCAACCAGACTCTGACAAAGTTTCATTCACTACAAAAAGTCAACTCACAATGTTCTCATCAGCATACTCGGCACTAAACAAAATAATATCAAATCCAGTACATAATATCTATAAAGGTGCAGATATTCCTGAAGACGCAATAGCTTTTGCAATATTAGACATACCTAAAACAGTATCACTTGTTGAAGACTATCTGGATATATATGCAATATACCTAATAGTATCATCAGACCGACAAATTAACGCGAAAAGATCCAAAATAGACAACCAGATAAAACCTATTTTAAATCAAATCAAAATTCCAGGCACTGTTACTGCCTCGGTGAGTCAATCAATCATTACTCCATACATGATTGAAATTAAAGTGACGAGATAAGAGTTAAGAGATAAGAAAAGGACAAAAATGAGGATGAAAGCCAACATCGACCCCTAATTAGACCCGGTCCGAAAAGTCTTTCGGACAACCTCTAATTACCTAACTTTAAAATATAAAACTTGAAAAAGATATTGAACATGTTTAAAATACAGCCATTATGAAACTAGAACAACACGATTTTATAATTCATCCCATAGGTGGAGTAGAATTAACAATTTTTACAGGTAACAATCCAGATGACGCCCCGGCAGTCTTTTTCACACACGGGAAAAATGGTTGTAAAATAAGTCATTATGAGTATTGCCGAGAACTCAACAAAGTTGGACTCAACGTATTTGCTATCGACCAGAGAAACCATGGCAAACGCACAATCGACCAAACACTCACAGAGTTTGAAAGTCCATTTGTTGTGGCAGAACTCTTTGCAGAAGTTGTTGGAACATCAAAAGACATATCGTTCTTAATAGATACAATTCCTGCGATAACAGGGCTTAATCCAAAAAGTTGGGGATTGATTGGCGGATCTCTTGGAGCAATTGCTTCAATACAGACAATGACGCATGATCAGCGAATCAGTTGCGTTGCTTCAATTGTTGGCTCAGGTGACTTCAAAGGACTTGTCTATAACAGTATTGAAAACACAGACATTTCAAAAGAAGAAGTTGATGAGCAATTTGATGCAGCAACAACAGAGCTATACAACAAATATGATGCCATTAATCATGTTGAAAAACTCAACAATCGTCCCCTACTGCTTTGCGCAGGAGAACTGGATGACGTTGTACCAGCAAAAAACATCTACAACTACTATCAGAAAGCTGCTGCGATGTATGTTGACAAAAACAACATTGAGTATCGAGAGTACAAAGATGCAGAGCATAACGACACACAAGAGATGAAAGCCGATTGTATTGAGTGGCTGAGGAAGCAGTTGTTAGTTGTTAATGGTTAGTTGTTAGTTGTTAGTTGCCAAAGAGTTCCTGCTTCGCAGGAAAAAACAATGGGAACTATCCGCCTTCGCTCTACGAGACTACGGCGCGACAAGTGGGAGCAATCCATGCTTCGTCTGAAGGCTACGCAGGACACGGTGGGAATGATGTGGCACCTACGGTGCCGAAAGACGATGCTCCAATCAACAGCTACGAAGATTCTCACAATCTCTCCCCTATTCATCAAGCATTTATTGATTTTCTTGAGACTCGGGCACCTGATGTTTGCGCAAACATTATGATTTGCTTAATACACCAATGCAATTTTCTGTTTGATAAGCAAATTGCAAAACTTGAACAGACTTTTACTGAAACCGGTGGTCTACGAGAACGCATGTACAATGCAAGAAAAGACTATAGGAAGAACAACCACTAACAAAAAACTCAAGAACTCGCTCCTGCTACGCAGGAGAGAAGAGAAGAATGGGAATTATGGGAACTATGGGAACTATGTGCCACGCCCTCATTTTGTTGATATAATCAAACAAAATAAGAGCGTGGCGAGAAGAAGGCAACTTGCCAAGACAACAGAAAACAAGAATTCAAAAGACACCAGTTTTCGCCAAAACAGACAATATATGTCTTGCAAATCAAGTGAAAAATATATAATCTACTCTACTTAATAATGATTAAACAGAAAAAGATCCGTTCACCAGCCTTTGCTCTTCGAGACTACGGCTCGGCAGGCAGAACGAACACTATCCCGCTATGCGGGACTAATAAGTTAGCATTTACAATACATGAGGATTAAGTTAGCTCTGCTAATCCCGCATTGCGGGATAGAGTCGATTCTGTGAATCGAAATAAAGAAGATTTCAAAAATTATATTAAAACATGAAAATTAAAAATTTTCTTATACGGACGCCGGGGACGGCATCCCTCCCGTGTGAACCTTGCATATTAATGTTAGATTGCAACTTTAACGGGGAGGGTCATCGTCCTCGATGACTGAAATCAAGACGCTTTTAAAACACAACAGGAGTATATTAATGAACCCAATTGACACAAAAATATTTAGCAAGCCATGGGAAACCCCTGAGCTAACAGAGATAAACCGAACAGAGATGCGATCAACTGCGTATCCATTTTCCTCGGCAGAAAAAGCTTTAACATGTGACAGAACACAATCGGACAAAGTAAGATTTTTAAATGGAAAATGGTCATTCAAACTATTTGACAAACCAGAGTCAGTACCAGTAGAAGTTTTTGCAACAGATTTTGATTCATCATCATGGGATTTGATTACCGTCCCTGCCAACTGGACAATGGAAGGCTACGATAAGCCACATTACACTAATGTTCAGATGCCATTTGAAAACAACTATCCTTTTGTTCCTGAAGAAAATCCAACTGGTGTATACAGAACTACATTTGAATCAACAAACACAAATCCAAGAACTGTATTGCATTTTGATGGATGTGAAAGCTGTTTCTACATCTATATTAATGGTGAATTTGTAGGAATGAGTAAAGATTCGAGACTTGCAGCCGAATTCAATATCTCAAATTTTGTCAAAGATGGAACAAATTCTCTTGCAGTAATGGTAATTCGCTGGAGTGATGCATCATATATTGAAGACCAAGATCACTGGTGGATGGCTGGCATCTATCGTGATGTATATGTGTACGAACAGCCTAAGACATACATCGAGAATGTATATACCGAAGCAACTCTTTCAGATGACTATAAAGATGGTAAACTTGCAATATTTGCGAAGATCAACGAAACTGTTGATGCTTCTACTCAGGGAAGCATAGGTGATGAAGCATTTTTCAACATTGAAGCTCAACTTTTTGATGTTAATGGAAATGCTGTATTGCAAACCCCTGTCCAAGGCAAATTAAGCAATATTTTCATTGAGAGTCATGGCGAATTAACAATTGAAGCAGAAATTCCTAATGTAAAAACGTGGTCCGCTGAAAAACCAAATCTTTATAAACTACTTGTTTCATTGAAAAATGATGCTGGAGAACTAATTGAATGTACAGCATTTAAGATTGGTTTTAAATCTGTAAAGATTGAAGACAAGCAACTTCTAATTAATGGTAAGCCAGTATTAATCAAGGGTGTTAATCGTCATGATCACGATCCACACCAAGGCAAAACAGTTCCTATTGAAACTATGATGAAAGATATTCTTTTATTAAAACAGTTCAACTTCAATGCAGTTAGAACAGCTCACTATCCAAATGATCCACAATGGTATGATCTTTGCGACCAGTACGGAATCTATATTCTTGATGAAGCAAATATCGAGAGTCATGCTAACTACGCAACAATTTGCCGTGATAATCGTTGGAAAAAAGCCTTCTTTGAACGTGGAACAAGAATGGTTCAGCGAGACCGAAACCATGCGTGTATATTTGGTTGGTCAATGGGTAACGAATCTGGCTACGGTGAAAACCATGTGAACATTGCAAAATGGATTAGAGCAAACGATAAAACAAGAATCATGCACTATGAAGGTGCCCTACGCAGAGATTGGCGAAGTGAAGAAGTAATGGCAAAATCAACACCTCCGGCTTCTGCTATCGGCAATGACTTTATTAATCCGATGTATCCACATTACGACAACGTTGTTAGTATTGGTGAGAATTCAAAAGACCCACGTCCATATATTCCATGCGAATACTCACATGCAATGGGTAATGCAAATGGCAATCTTAAAGAGTATTGGGATGCAATCTATAAGTATCACGGACTTCAAGGTGGTTTCATCTGGGACTGGGTAGACCAAGGCTTATCCAAGACAACAGATGATGGCGAAGAATACTGGGCATACGGCGGCGACTTTGGTGACTTCCCTAACGATGTGGACTTCTGTTGTAACGGACTAATTACACCAGATCGTAAGCCACATCCTGCAATGTTTGAATTCAAGAAAATTGTACAACCAATCAAAATTACTGCAACAGAAGAAGATATTGCCAAAGGTCAATTTACAATCACCAATACAGACTACTTCCAATCAAGCGATTGGGTAGAAACTGAATGGTGCGTTGAAGTTGAAGGTAAGTCGGTTGCATGTGGCAAACTAGATAGTCAATCATTGGCACCACAAGAATCAGCAACAATATCAATTGATTTGCAAAAAGCTGACATGAAAATTGGTGATGAAGCATTTATCAACTTCTACTGCAAGACAGTTGAAGCAATGCCATGGTGCGAAAAAGGTCATATAGTTTCCGCAGAGCAATTCAAACTTTCATGGGAAGGTACAGAAGCACCTGTTAAAGTTTCTACAACTAATGCAACTCTTGCAATTGAAGAGACAGACATATCTGCAACAATCAGTAGCAGTGATGGAACATTTGCTGTAACCCTGAACAAAGCAGAAGGTAAACTGGAAAATATCTCTGTTGCAGGAAAAGATGTTGTAACATCAGGACCGGAATTCAATATCTGGCGTGGTATCTTAGATAATGACGGCGTAAAAGGCAAAAAAGACCAGTGGACTGCCGAATGGAAACCACTGGGTCACTGGATGAGAGCTGGCTATAAAGATCTCACAAAAACTGAAAACAACATTGAAGTTTCTGAAAAAGATGGAGCATGTGTAATTGATATTAAACAACGTTTCGTTGGTAAAGACGCTGACAAAGGTTTTGATGTTGAGCAAAAATATACAGTTAATCCAAATGGCGTGATCAATGTTGAAAATCGTTTCAATGTTGATAAAGATTTGTCCGATCTTCCAAGACTTGGAGTCAAAATGACTGTTGCAAAAGAGTTCACAAACCTTTCATGGTATGGACTAGGACCACAGGAAACATATTGCGACAGAAAAGCTGGAGCATATACAAGCCTCTTCTCGGGTACAGTTGCAGAACAATACTACCCATACATTCTTCCACAAGAAAATGGAAATAAAGAAGAAGTTCGCTGGTTCAGTCTAGTTGACAGTAACAAAACAGGTGTCGAATTTGTTGCAGAAGAAATTTGCAGCTTCTCAGCACAGCACTTCACACCTGAAGATCTTACTCAAGCATATCACACATACGAAGTCAATCACAGCGATAAAGTCACTGTGCTACTTGACTACAAGCAGCGTGGTGTCGGCAACTCAAGTTGCGGACCAGACGCGCTGGATAAATACAAGCTATTTCCTGGCGATTACAAGTTCAACTATTCAATCGTTCTGTTAGATAAAACTGAACCAAAACGGTTCACAATATAGTAAATAGTTAGTAGTAAATAGTAAATAGTTTCTCTGCGAGACAAGGAATTGCTTCGCAGATATTAAAAAAGGGGCAATTATTGCCCCTGTCAACAAAATATGCAAAGCATGAATTTAACTTGAAAACATTAATAATAAATATTAAAATAAAATTGCTTAGAAAATAAAACATGAAACTCAATAATCTACCTAAACTTCTTTTATTATCGCTTCAAAAATACCTTGGTCTTGTCTTATTCCTGACAATGCTTTTTATAAGTATTTTTACCTACAAAGAGTACGGTCTCTCATGGGACGAACCTATTCAGAGAAAAACAGGTGGAATTAATTATAACTACATATTTGAAAAGAGTCCACAGTTATTATCTTGGAAAGACAGAGATTATGGAGTTGCATTTGAACTACCCCTTTATATGATTGAAAAAGTGCTTAAACAGCATGATCGTTATGAAATATTTTGTACTCGTCATCTAATTACACATATTTTCTTTTTGCTCGGGGCTTTAGCAGCATTTCTACTTATTGATAACATATATAAAAACAAATTTTTGGGAACTCTAGCATTTCTATTTCTGGTTCTTAATCCGAGAATATACACTCACTCTTTTTTTAACACAAAAGATTTGCCGTTTTTATCAATGCTTATAATTTGTCTTTACTTAACAAGATTGGCATTTAATAAGAAAAACATTATTAGGTTTATATTTTTGAGTATCGGAGTAGGACTTCTTATTAATATACGAATTATGGGAGTTATTGTTCCGGCGACTATTATACTTTGCTTGTTACTTGATATATTCTTTAAAAAAGATTCTATTAAAAAGAATCTACTTCTAATTACTTTATTTACTTCAATTTCTCTCCTTGTTTTATATGCTTCATGGCCTTTCTTATGGAAAGATCCAGTTACAAACTTTATTTTTGCATTTAAAAATATGTCAAAATTCAGGTGGGAATATTCTGTGCTTTTTGGCGGACAACATATCTTAGCACAAGAGGTTGGATGGCGGTATTTTCCAGTTTGGTTTGCCATAACTACTCCAATAGTATATATGCTAACATATCTAACAGGAGTTATAATATTGATTATAAACTTTTTCAAGAAACCTATTGCTTTTTTTAAAGACAATGACAAAAGGATAAATATTTTATTTGCCGTCTGCGCATTCTCTCCCATTATGGCTGTGATTATATTGAAATCTGTTTTATATGATGGATGGCGACAACTATATTTTGTATATCCTCCTATGGTTTTTATTGGAATATATGGATTAAACTTTTTATTAAAAAGAAAAAACAAAATACTTGGATATTCATTCATATCTATAATTTCTTTATCAATGATACTTACAGCATCATTTATGATAATTAATTTTCCATTTAACAATGTTTATTTCAATCCATTTCTCTCTAAAAAGGAGCCTGAATTCATACGCAAATCTTTTGAGATGGATTACTGGGGAACTTCATACAAACAAGCCCTTGAATATATATTAACAACTGACAGTTCTTCAAGAATCTCAGTATGTGTTGCAAACCCTCCAGGACGGGACAACCTTAGAATGTTAAAAGATGAAGACAGAAAAAGACTCAAGTTCACATCCTTCAACAATGCTAAATATTTTATAACAAACTTTAGAGGTCACCCAGAAGATTATGAAGAACTTCAAGGATATGAATATCATTCATTCAAAGTTTCTAACAACACTATAAACAAAATCTTTAAATTAAAATAATCATGCAAACAAACATAATTGTAATACCCTGTTATAACGAATCCAAAAGACTTGATATACCTAACTATAAAAGTTTTCTGAACAAAAATCAAAATGTAACAATATGTTTTGTAAATGACGGTTCTTCGGATGACACATTGGATACAATCACTTCTATGGCCAATCAAAACCCACAACAAATTAAATTTTTCACATACAAAAAAAACGTTGGGAAAGCTTCAGCCGTAAGAAAAGGAATTTTATATTCTTTAGAAAAATTTAGTCCTAAATATATTTCATATATTGATGCCGACTTATCTGTATCTCTGAAGGAATGTATTAGTCTAAATCAGTATTTAGATGACAAAATTCATTTTTGCTTCGGATCAAGAATATTAAGACTTGGCTCAGACATTCAAAGAAAACGATACCGTTTCCTTATCGGACGATTTATTGCTACAATAATATCAATGAATCTTGACTTAAAGGTATATGACACTCAGTGTGGATGCAAATGTTTTAATACCAAACTGGCTAGAGAAGTTTTTCGTGAAGAATTTATATCAAAATGGCTATTTGATGTGGAAATATTTTTTCGTATTCTGAAAATATATGGTCGCAATGAGGGAACAAAAACCATGTACGAAGTACCACTAAAAAGATGGATAGATAAAGGTGACTCAAAGGTAAAAATGTCCTATTGTTTTAAACTTCTTATTGACTTATACAACATAAAAAACAAGTATAAAGATATATAAGGCATCATTTTCAATTTTCGAATCAACACATTACCTGTTTTGCAAAATCCAAACTCTGGAAAACAAGAACTGCTCTACACCTTCGCCACTCCTAAAGCATGCGATGGAAAAGGTTTGCTGCTGTTTCTTAAGACACTATACTGTAGCATACACCGTTGGTCGACGGATTTTTTTCGGCAATGAGCCATCGCCGCTACAACTTACACCTGAAAGCAATTTCTTCCTGCTCACAGCAGTGCGACTTATCACTTACCACGTATTACGTAATACGTTTTTCCACATAATTCCCATTGTGAAAAACCCTTACAGTCGGGCCAAGGCTGAAAGCCAGGCTCCTGCGTGCGTAATCCAGTCCTCGTCAGTAAAACTGAAAGGACCATCATTTTCTTATGTCGGTTCCACATCCCATACAATATGAAAGGGGAATGTGCCAATTGTATGACATCAATGTTGTGAAATTGGAATTATCCGCCTTCGATCTGCGAGCTACGGCGCGACAAGTGGGAAAGATCCATGCTTCGATGACTCAGCTACGCAGGACCAATGGGAATTATGGGAACTATGGGAAGGATGTGCCACGCCCTCATTTTGCTGATATAATCAAACAAAATAAGAGCGTGGCACATAACTCCCACTGTGTCCTGCGTAGCCTTTAGGCGAAGCATGGATTGTTCCCATCATTCCCGTTTTTTCTTTTTTTCTTCTTCTCTTCTTCGCCTTCAGACGAAGCGAAGAGTCTTTTTTGTTCTTGTTCCTCTTTTTTCAAAATTAACAGTTGATTTTCCTAAAACAATATTGTATTCTAAAATTACTTAAAACAAAAAAACTGGGGGTGCACAATGAAAAATGAGGGTTTTCTAAAACGAGACAAATTCTACAAGGAATTGCTCTCCTATCAGAAATCAGTACTCATAATCAGAATTTTGTATTTTAAGACTTTATAGTAAGTCCTTTTGGAGTCAATCGGCATCTCTGTAAGCTACTTCTTGGCTTATCTGGTACTGTCATCTCAATAATACCTGCATCCAATGCAGGACGAAGATAAGAGTAGAGAAATGTTGGACGATGAACAATTCCCAATTTTGCCATTAATTCTTTTCCTGAATATGAGCTGTCATCCATAGCACTCAGCAGACGCTTGACTTGTTCGCTTGACTTGTTCGGTTACTTGTTCGGTATCCACCTCTAAGATCCTGAAAGTCGGATAAAGCGTACACTATTTACCTGTTACTCCCAAATACTCCAGAAATAACCGATCTCTGACTATTGACTCAGTTGACCATCGGTAGCTGCCCATGGCAGTCTGTACATTTGTCGTCTCAATGCAATCGAACCAGTCCATAATTTGTGCGAGGGAACGTTGTTCAAACCACTTATCCAGTTTTTTTTCGAGCTTGATAAGTGCCTTGGACTTTCCTGTTTCATTCTTTCCGAGCATAGCACGCATTTCCTTTATTTTCTTCGTCAAAAAGCAATGGTAGCCCAGCGATACAAATTGCACAAATTGTCGACCTTGCAGATTGTTGGGATACCATGTGCGTGGTCGTGCACCGTCAAGTTGCATGGCGGCTATTTATGATCACATTAGTAAGCCGTACAGATCCTTCATTGTCGTGTGCTGGCTTTCTTTCAGAAGCGGAATGGAAAACTCTAAACGTCAAATTCGCAAAAAAGTGTCATTCATTAACAACTCCACCAACGATTGGTGAAGCGGTAATTTTGATCGCAAGGTTGGGAGGGTATCTGGATAGAAAAAGTGATCCTGCTCCAGGAACAATAACATTATGGCGAGGGTGGAAACGTCTCGTAGATCTTATAGAAGGGTGGCGACTTGCGAGAGGCAATACTTGTGGGTAACAGAAAGCCATCGCGCAGGGTCATCACCTGCTCGTGAAAGTCCTTGAGCTTACCCAACAACAATGCCATGGCACCTTCGGCAACGGACACCGCCGGGTTGTCGCCCCAGTTACTGACCAGAATGTCGGATTCAACAATCTCCTTCGGCACGAATCCTTTCAGCGCCCCCGTGATATTACACACGTAACGGAGTTTGCCAGGGTTCTGCACTATGGCCGCGAGCAACGCCGCGCTGCCCCACCCCGTCAACACAACGTCGGTGTTCTGGAGAATCTCGATCTTTTCCTCATCGCTGAGGCTCTTTCCCTATTCAATTATGGTGAAGCAACCAATCATTTTAAGTTCAGCCAGAAAAATCTTCGAAAAGAGTTCTGTAGATCTTTCATTGGCAATGTGGACGATGGTAATCATATAAACTCCCTTCTTAGGTAATTCAAATCTTCAGTTGCCGTGGCAAGCAATTGTTCAACGTCTTCTACGTGCTCTCTGACGCCGTAGCAAAATTCGATGGAAAAGGTTCCGTTGAAACCGGCATCCTTGAGAATCTCGACACGGCGGGGGGCGCCCTCCTTTTCGGTTAGCACTGCGTGAACGTGGGTGATGGAAGACCCGAAACACTCGGTTCTTTGAACGAGATTGGTCTCGTCGTCACCACTGAACCCATGAACGATGATCTCGATCTGGTCCATGATCGGCGCGAAAACGGCCAAAGCTTTGTCTGGGTATTCGAGGACGGTGTTGGCGTGGCATTCGCAAAGCAACCGACAGCCGTCAGGGAGTTCGCCCTGCCAAGCCAACAAATTGCGGAGATAAGCATCAACCTGCGTGGGTTCGTTGCCAAAATTGAATTTCACCGCGCCGACGTCAAGGTACCTGGCCAACTCCGCGGACGCGCTTCGGGCATCAGCAGAGTCATCGTCGAAACCGCAATAGGTATTCAGTATCGGAACGGAAACCGGACTGTTCCGAAGAGCTTCCCATTCGGAGCGATCGGCCAGAAGCAAATGGTTTTCCCAAAGCTCGATCCCGTCGAAACCGGCATCCGCAATGCGTTGCGCCCAGTCGCTAACCTTGAAGGAGGGCTTCCGGCTACTCCACCGGTTCTTTTCCAACAATACCGTCGCCAAATATATGGGGTATGAATCAGTCATTTATTTTCCTTTAATCATTTGTAGTTCTGTCAAAAATTTGCAGGCTTCCGCCTTCGCAGCAAGCTGTCTACTGCGCGACAGGTAGCCTGCACCCAATTCTTTATAAATCAATTCCGCTTCCATGCTTCGCCACAAGGGCTACGTAAAGAAACTGTAACCGGTAATCCACCTTCGCAGTGCGCGACAAGATGGCAAACTGTAAACTATTGTGGTTCTTTCTCAAAATGAGTGGGTAGTTTGTTTTCATTCGACCCCTTCCATGCTTCGCTTTTCAAGCTACGCAGGACGCAGTCAGGGTCGTGTTGTTTAATAAT
>Ga0209414_1001206_pt1 | contig 12369 bp, 9 predicted proteins | sample LakVidmifraction_4_FD_181154 | JGI IMG/M metagenome (GOLD analysis project Ga0209414, IMG submission 181154) | Hypersaline microbial communities from Lake Vida, Antarctica - Brine Hole Two &gt;0.2 micron (SPAdes) (version 2) | ecosystem: Environmental > Aquatic > Non-marine Saline and Alkaline >... | reverse complement strand
ACCGGATTTAGCCTCGATCTACAACATTATGAAATCAATAATTCCAGGTTAAAATATCTGGATGAAGGGCAAAAGCTTTTGCTGGATGTTGAAGAGTTAAATCACCACGGCACCGGAGACTTCTCTCTTGCTGAAAGTAAATTGGATACTGAATCTGAGGCTCTTGTCTCCCTGAATTTTGATGGTATAAACTATTTAAACCGAAATAAACTTTCTTTAGATGCTCTAATTCAGATGGATCTAGAAAATATGCGCTATACGTTCCTTGAAAATAAAGCGATGATTAATCAGTTGCCGCTCACTTTTGAAGGTTGGGTTCAGATAAATGAAAACAGCAATGAAATAGACCTGAGTTTCCAAACACCTTCTTCAGATTTTAAAAACTTCCTGGCAGTTATTCCCGAAACCTATGCGAAAAACATAGAAAATGTGGAAACCAATGGAGATTTCATCGTAGAAGGAAACATTCAGGGAACCATAGATGAAACCTATATTCCAAAAATGGATATTAAAGTGAGTTCCAGTAACGCTTCTTTTAAATATCCAGACCTGCCAAAAAGTGTAGAAAATATCAATATAGATTTAGAGATATTAAATAAAACCGGACTTTTAGATGACACTTATTTAACCTTCGATAATGTAACCTTTAAGATAGACCAGGACAGGTTTGCCACTCACGGTAGTGTTAAAAACCTAATGGGTAATATGTTGGTAGATATGGCGCTTAAAGGCACCCTTAACCTGGCAAATTTAGAAAAAGCATATCCCTTAGAGCTGGAACAAGATCTTAACGGCATTCTTAAAGTAGATGTCACTACACAGTTTGATATGAATACTATAGAAAAAGAGCAATATCAAAATGTGAAAAGTAGCGGTACTGCGAGCATTGAGAATTTTAGTTACAGCTCGCCAGAAATCCCCAACGAGGTAAAAATCGCCACCGCGAAAATGATTTTCAATCAAGGGAATGTAAAGGTGCCCGAACTGAAATTAACAACCGGGCAAACCGATCTCTCAGCTTCCGGAAATATCCAAAACCTCATGGGTTTTTTATTTACAGACCAAAAATTAAAAGGAAACTTTAAGGTAAATTCCAATGTTTTTGCGGTAAACGATTTTATGATTGCCGAAGAAGAAACCACTTCGGAACCCGGTAAACAGAAAGAAAACAAAACCGAAAAAGCTGCGGAAGCAGTTAAAATACCTTCTTTTCTCGATACAGAGTTAGCCTTTCAGGTAAACACTTTAATCTATGACGACCTAAAGCTTAAAGATGCTAAAGGCACCATCATATTGCGCGATGAAACTGCTACGTTAAAAAATATCACCACCAATATTTTTGATGGTAGTATTGCGCTAAACGGAAAGGTTTCTACGAAAGGAAAAACTTCAAATTTCGATATGGATTTGGCGTTAAATGCGCTAAATATCGCGGAATCTTTTGAAGGTCTGGATATGTTAAAAGGCCTTGCTCCAATAGCCCAGGCCTTAGAAGGTAAACTACAAACCAATCTTAAGTTAAACGGTATTCTCAATAAAGATCTAACGCCCCAGTTAAATACATTGGCCGGTAATGCACTGGCTGAGATTCTCACTGCTGAAGTAAATCCCGAAAAACTACCGCTACTTTCCCGTTTAGACCAGGAAGTAAAATTTATAAACCTTAAAGATATTGACCTCAGCAACCTAAAAACCCGTCTCACTTTTAATGATGGCAAAGTAGAAATTGAGCCTTTCAAATTTAATGTGAAGGGAATTAATGTAGAGGTTTCTGGAAGCCACGGATTTGATATGGATATGGACTATAAACTCAATTTGGATGTACCGGCCAAAATGCTTGGCAGCCAAATAGGAAGCACCCTTAGCCGTTTGAGTGGTGATGAACTTCAAAACACGACAGTAGCCTTACCCATTGGCCTAAAAGGGACTTTTCAAAATCCGCAGATCAATATCAATATGGAAAAAGCAGTTTCTAATCTTACGCAACGCATTGTTGCCAAACAAAAAGAAGATTTAAAAGAACGCGGCCAGGATGCCATAAGGAATATTATTAACAAAAATACTGGGAAACAGCAGCAAAAACAAGACACAAGCGCTGCTCAAGATTCTATTAAAAGTCCAGAAAAACCAAAAACCCAGGAAGAAGAGGTTAAAGACGCTGCAAAAAATATCCTGGAAGGGATTTTTAAGAAAAAACAGCCCAAGAAAGACACCACACAAAAGTAGTATTAGAAATAATTCTCACAGGTCACCTTCCAATCACAATTGGGAGGTGACCTGCTGAGGTTTTTTTGAAAATTAGTTGCTATTTTGCAAAAATTTACAAGGAACACTTTGCGTTTCTTAGCGCTTTTTACTTTGCGATCTCTGCGTGAAACATTCTATTGGTAATGAATTTAATACAAACACCGATGTTCGTTAAATTAAATTCTGTCTTTTTTTTGGTCTTTAATGTTTATGATTATCCGTAAAGGCGCCTAAAAATAAAAAAAGCTTAATTTCCCTTGACTCCAAAAATGAATTACATAAAACCGTTCTTTTCAAAAGAAATAAAATTAAAGGATACGACTATGAATGCTTTCAATCTAATAAGGAAAAATTCCAATGCTTCGCATTTTATGACCTTGCTGTATCTTTGTGATTTTGTGCCTTAGTGGCAAAATTTTGAAAGTTAAAAATAATTCCTGCTCAGGCGCAAATACTCCAAAACACTAAGTAATTATTAGGTATAGAACCAGACAATGCTTATATTTTATACAGCAATCAAAAAGTTGCGAACGGACTCAGAATAACGCTTACTATAATCATTGTCATTTTTTTATATTCTAAAAAAGCTTAATTTCAGGTAAGGATTTTTTATAAAATAATTTACCGGAATTTAAAATATGCTTTTTTAATTCTTCATTATCAAGCTTTTGAAAAACCAACAAATCTATCATGTAGGCCAGATCAAGTTTATCAAGTTTTCGCTCTATCTCCAATAATTTATTGAAATCTATTTTGTTTGAAAAAACGGCGAGGTCTATATCAGATCCCGAACGATAATTACCCATCGCTCTCGAACCATATAAAACAACCTTCTCAATTTCCGGGAATTTAGAAAAAACTTGATTTATATTAGTAATTACATTATCGGAAAGACCATATTTATGAGACATCCTTTAAAGTATTAAATTTATCTTCCAAACTTCTAAATTCTTTAAAAAAAAGCTTCCTTATCTCTAAAGCAATCTCATTGGCAATTTTCTCATTATAGGTGTGCGAAGTTTTATTTCGGCTTAAAATCATATTTATCCAAACTTCTCCATTTTCAATTAAACCATAACTAAAAGCCTGCTTGGTAGCATCGCGCGAGCCATAAATCTCGAAGTTTCCTTTTCCCCTTAGAAAATCTTTTATGGTTTTCCAGGCTAATTCATGAGTATATTCAAAGGCCTGTATAAGGCCTTGAGTCTCCAATTCGCTTAATTTTCGGCTCTCAGCAAGATTTACGGCATTTTCTAATTGTCTCACCGCTTTCTTATAATTCTGAAATCGCTGCTGCCATCTTTTTTCTTTACGCTCCATCCTTCTAATTTACACATAATTCTCCACTACTTTACCTTCACCTCTAATTCCACCACAAAACCTTCGTGTGCGCGAACATTAAAAACAGTACCATCTTCAAAAATTAAATACTGACCTTTAATTCCTTTTAAAACTCCTTCGTAGAATGGATTTTTACTCAAATTCAAAGTTTTTATTTTCTTCGGAAATTCCAAAACCGGAAAATCGATTTCCAATTCCTTTTTATCTGCGAGATAATATGCTTTAGCTTCTTCGGGAATAAAATCTTTTAGTTTATCCCGTTCTTCTGAAAGATTAAGGTCTAAAATTTCATTGGTCAGCATTTTTCGCCAGTTGGTTTTATCTGAAACGTGTTCTTTAAGCGCCACTTCGGTAATTCCGGCTAGATAACGATTGGGAACTTCAACAATTTCAATAGCTTCGTGCGCGCCCTGGTCTATCCAGCGCGTAGGAATTTGAGTCTTGCGGGTTACTCCTACTTTTACATTGCTGGAATTGGCCAAATAAACGATGTGAGGTTGTAATTGCGAACGTTTTTCAAATTCCAGGTCCCGATCTTCTTCCTCTAAATGCGCTTTGCTTAACTCTGGCTTCATAATCCAATCTCCGGCCTGGGGGATAGAGGTAAAGCAATCATAACAATACCCTTGCCTAAAAATTTTCTTTTGCAAGCCACAGTTTAAACATTGAAAACGTAAGAAATTAAGGCTGATTTTCTTATTGAGAATTTGGTTCATATTAATAAAATCGTTCTCAAAAAGGAGATAATATTGAACTTTATCCGTGATTTCGGTTCTCATTTTTCTAAACACCCCTTCGTATCTCATCTTTTTTTTCCTATTTTTAACCGAAGTTGATTTGCAAGCTTCGAAGTTTAAATTAATTTTATCCAGCCAACCAAAGCTGAAACATTATCAGCGTATAAAGATATAAAGAATAATGCCAATCCCATTAGTAAACTCCGTTGCTTCATGGTTTCTCAAGAAGCGAATTCATCAAATGGAGTTGTTTATAAAGTACCCTCACGAAGTGCAGGAAGAGCTGTTGCGAGATTTGCTTTCTAAAGCACAAAATACGGAAATGGGCAAAAAATACGGTTTTTCAGAAATTAGAAATCACCAGGATTTTGCGAACAATGTGCCTATTCAGCAGTATGAAGATTACGAAGCCTGCATTGAACGAAGTCGCCAGGGAGAAAATAATATCTTTTGGCCCACCCCTATAAAATGGTTTGCCAAATCTAGTGGCACCACTGGTGCTAAAAGCAAATTTATTCCGGTAAGCGAAGATTCCCTGGAGCAATGCCATTTCAATTCGGGCAAAGATTTACTCTGTATGTATCTTAACAACAATCCCAACTCTCAACTTTTTACAGGAAAAAGCCTAAGGTTGGGTGGTAGCAAAGAAATCTATAAAAACAATGGCACCGCCTATGGTGACCTTTCGGCAATTCTAATTGCGAATATGCCTTTTTGGGCAGAATTTAGCAGCACTCCCAGCAATGAGGTTTCTCTAATGCACGACTGGGAAGTAAAAATGCAGGCCGTAGTTAATGAAACTATCAAAGAAAATGTAACCAGTTTGGCCGGTGTCCCCAGTTGGATGCTGGTGTTGCTAAATAATATTCTTGAAACTACCGGTAAAGGAAACCTATTTGAAGTGTGGCCCAACCTGGAAGTGTATTTCCACGGTGGGGTAAGTTTTGATCCGTATGCGCCACAATATCAAAAAATACTGCCTAAAGAAGATTTTAGGTTTTATGAAATTTACAATGCTTCGGAAGGATTTTTTGCCTGCCAGGATCAAAATGATTCCAAAGATCTTTTACTCATGTTAGATTATGGCATTTACTACGAGTTTATTCCTATGGATCTTTACGGAAGTGAAACAGAAAAGGCCATTCCTTTGGCTGAAGTGGAAACCGGAAAAAATTATGCAGTCGTTATTACCACCAATGCGGGTTTATGGCGGTATAAGATAGGTGATACCGTAAAGTTCACTTCTACAAATCCTTATCGGATAAAAGTAACCGGCAGAACCAAACATCATATTAATGCTTTTGGGGAAGAACTTATTATAGAAAATGCCGAAGAAGCTTTGAAGAAAACTTCTCTTGTCACTAATTGTGAGATTGTAGATTATACTGCAGCGCCTATTTTTATGGAAGGTAAAGAAAAAGGCGCGCACGAATGGATTATAGAGTTCAAGAATCCGCCGCGGGATTTTGAAAAATTTAGAAGAGAGCTAGATTTGGCCTTACAGGGGGTAAATAGCGATTATGAAGCCAAACGGCATAACAATATGACGCTTAATTTACCGAAAATTCATCAGGCGCGTAAAAAACTGTTTTACGATTGGCTAAAGAAAAACGATAAACTGGGTGGGCAACATAAAATCCCCAGGCTTTCCAATTCCCGGGATTACGTAGAAGAATTACTAAAAATGAACCGTTAAAAATCAGGCCTCACAAATCTCGTCCCGATGACAATCGGAGTGATACGGGATGATTTTAGGAGATCTCTGCTAAACTTCAATATTATTCTTCTTATGTGTATATTGGATAGCCTGCTCGTTTTTATGGTCTATCCAGTTCTGGCCCTTCCATTTTCGCATAAAATTATCAAAATTACGCATCACCACCAGATTGTAAACCGCTTTAGATAAATTGGTTAAATTTCTGGGGGCAGCCCTAAGGCTCATGGAAAATCCCGGGGTCAAATACGTCATTTGGTGCCAATACCCTTCGGGCATATATAAAGCTTCCCCATGGTTAAGCTCGGTAATAAAGCCTTTAGCCTGTTTTAACGCTGGGAATTTTTTAAAATCGGGATTGGTGAAATCTATATCTTCTCGTGAGATTAGCGCATGCGGCACTTTGTACAAATACCTACTTTCGGAAGGTGGGTAAATAATACATCGTTTTTTTCCGTGGAAATGAAAGTGCATAATATTGGCATAATCAATATCATAATGCATAAACACCTTAGCATCCTCGCCGCCAAAAAATAAGGTGGGCAATTGCTTTATAAATCGAATCCCGAGATCGGGAAATTCAAAATCTTTTTGCAACACCGGCACTTCTTTCAACAAATGATAGAGAAAAATACGATAATTGGTAGGGCCGGCTTTTAGCAACTCCATATACTCGGCCATCTTCATCTTAGAATGTGGCTCGTTAAATTTTTGATCTGAAGAGATGGGCCGACCATCATAAAGCGGCACCACTTTATCCCCGGCCACCTTTTTTATATAATCCAGGTCCCATTTTTTGGTTGCTGGCCAATCATCTACTAAATGTTCTATTACTACCGGCCTTTGCGGTTTTACATAATTCTCCCTGAAATCTTTCTTCGAGATATTCTCAACTCTTGGAACTGGAGCTAATTGCATTCTATCGTCTGTCCTCATCATTCAATTCCTGCCTTTTTATGCGTGTTTTCAACCGCTTTTCGGTTTTTATAATCTATCCAGTCCTGGCCTTTCATCTTCCGCATTAGATTATCGTAATTTCGGGTAATAATAAGATTTTTTAGAACTTCTGCTATGCGTTCCGGCTTTTGCGGCAACGATCTTAAAGTCATAGACAGGCTGGCAGTCTCATATTTTATAAAATGCCACCATTTACTCGGAATATAGAGCGCTTCACCATGCCCAAGCTGGGTTTCAAAACCCTGTGCTTTTGCCAGCGCAGGATATTGCTCAAAGTCCGGATTATCCATATTAATAGTTTCCATACTCACAATAGAATGTGGCACATGATATAAATATTTCGTCTCTGAAGGCGGATACAAAATTACTCTTTTTTTCCCTATAAAATTGAAGTGAAAATTATTTGCAAGATCCATATCATAGTGCATCACTACACTACTACCCTCACCACCAACGAATAAAACCGGCAATTTTTTAAAAAATTTCACCCCTAAATCTGGATACTCAAAATCCCGGATTAAATCAGGACAGTTTTGCAGCAAATTAAAAAAGAACATCCTTAAATCTGTAGGTCCTTTTTCCAGCTTATCAATATATTCTTTCATGGGCACCTTCATGGCGGCGCCGTGGGAACTTTCATCAGCCTTAGCCGGTTGTCCATCGTAAAGCGGTACTACCACCTCTCCCGCTTTTTCCCTGAAATAATCGAAATCCCATTTTCTAGTTGCAGGCCAATCTTTGGAAAGTGCTTCAAAAACCACCGGTTTTTCAGGAATAAAATAGTTTTCCAGGAACGCTTCTTTTGAAAGGTTTTTAACCCGTGGAATGTCTTGCAACGCTAATTTCAAAACTATAAGATTTTAAACTTTGGTCTTCGCTTTCTGCTGCGCCTCTAGATTACGTTCAATTTTATGTTCGGGACGAGACCATTTTGGTTTCTCCCCTAAATTTTGATATTGAGATTCTTCAGCTGAAACACTCTCGGGCTGTGTTTTTTGCTCAAAAGCTTTTTGCGGATTCAAGCCTAGAGATTTAAACAATTCCATATCCTCATTAACATCGGGATTTGGCGTAGTCAATAATTTGTCGCCAGCAAAGATGGAGTTTGCTCCGGCAAAGAAACACATCGCCTGCCCTTCCCTGCTCATTTGCATCCTTCCGGCAGAAAGCCTTACCTGGGTTTCTGGCATTACAATTCTGGCAGTAGCAACCATTCTCACCATTTCCCAAATAGAAACTGGTTCTTGTTCTTCCATTGGCGTTCCTTCTACCGGAACCAGAGCATTAATAGGTACAGATTCTGGCTGCGGACTCAAAGTAGAAAGTGCTACCAGCATCCCCGCACGGTCATCTGCGCTCTCCCCCATTCCAATAATGCCCCCGCTGCAAACGGTAACATTGGTTTTTCTAACATTGCCAATAGTATCTAACCTATCCTGGTAACCACGGGTAGAAATCACTTTTTTATAATATTCTTCTGAAGAGTCTAAATTGTGATTATAGGCATACAACCCAGCTTCTGCAAGTCGCTGCGCCTGGTTTTCGGTAATCATCCCCAGGGTACAGCACACTTCCATATCCAATTTATTAATGCTTCTCACCATCTCTAAAACCGAATCAAATTCTTCCCCATCTTTCACGTTTCTCCAGGCCGCTCCCATACACACACGTGAGCTTCCGGAAGCTTTTGCGCGCAAAGCCTGGGCTTTCACCTGGCCCACACTCATTAAGTCGTTTCCTTCAATATCTGTGTGGTAGCGGGCCGCCTGTGGGCAGTAGCCGCAATCTTCGGGACAACCGCCGGTTTTTATAGAAAGTAAAGTAGAAACCTGTACCGTATTGGGGTCATGATGTTCCCGGTGCACCGTGGCCGCTTCATAAAGCAGCTCCATTAAAGGTTTGTTATATATTTCGAGGATTTCTTCTTTGGTCCAGTTATGTCTTGTTGCCATAAAAATTGATTTATATTCAAAAATAAATAAAACTGCGCTTTAAAAGACCTTAAGCAATGAAAGTTTTTCTGACTTCTTATGGAAATTTAAATTCTGCTCACAAGGATAGAGACCGCATTGCCCCCAAAACCAACGGCGTTTACCAGAATATTTCGCAATTTATCTGGAGCTTTACTCATGTTTGAAAATGGAACTTCAATAAATTCCTGATTTTTAAGCATCAATACCGCCAGCTCTAAATTTAAAATCCCCGAAGCCGCAAAGCTGTGTCCCAGTTTCCATTTATTACTGGTCATGGCCGGCATCTTTTCTCCAAAAACCGCTTTTATCGCATTCACTTCCGAAAGGTCCCCTTTTATGGTGCCCGGCGCGTGCATCACCACCGCATCAATTTCAGATAAGTTTTTATTGCCAATGGCCATTTTCATCGCTTTCTGAAGGGATTCTCCTTTTTCTGAAATGGAAACACTGTGTTTTAAACCTTCCGTAGCATAACCAATTCCGCTAATTTTTGCCAGAACATTTTCTGGAGCGTCTTTCTGAAGTGCCAAAACCCCTGCCGCTTCTCCCAGTACCATTGAATTTCGTTTTTTCTGCAGCTCCAACGCCCTGCAGGGAAAATCCGAATCTTCGGAGGCATAAATTTTCATCGCTTTCATTTGGGCTATGGTAAATGGCGTTAACGCGGCTTCGCTTCCGCCGGCAAAAAATTTATCGGCAAAACCCGCTTGTATCCAGGCAATCGCGTTCAATATAGCATGTAAACCGGTAGAACAGGTTACGCTATGTGAAAATTCAGGCCCGGTTAAATGAAGATCTTGTGACACCCACGAAGAAATATTCCCCAATGTGGTTGAAGGTGATGCCTGGGTTGCCGCTTTTCCGGTTTCTATAAATTCTTGATGATATTTTTCAAACAAACCGGTAGCCCCGCGGGAACTCCCAAGATTCACTCCTATATTCTTTTCTTTATGCCAGTTGGAGGTTTTTAAGGCTTTTCTACCGGTAACTAAAGCATATAAAACCGAATTATCCAGCTTTTTATAATTAGGATGTTCCGTTTTTAGTGTATTTACTTCCTCCTTAATATTTTTAGGCAGAAAACCGGCAAAAGCCTTATTTCCCCCAAATTCATGTTTTGTAAGAAAATGTTCTGGCTTTTTATAATTCGCCCAAATCTCATTTTCTGAAGCGCCTAAAGCGGAAATTGTGGCCAGAGCCGTAATGTATATTGGTGTTTTCAAAAAGGTACTTTTTAGCAAAAATAAGCGCTAAGATGCGGTAGAAATAAAATTTCGACTAAAACTTTTCCAGCGCCAATTCTATAGTTTTATAAATTTTGTCAAGCTCAGCATCTTTAATAGTAAACGGAGCCAGGATATAAATGGTATTTCCCAGCGGCCTTAGAAAAATGCCATGTTCCATAAAATGTTTAAAAAGTTCGTTCCTAAGGTTTCCATAACGTTCCATTTTCACATTAAGATCAAAAGCGTAAATCACGCCTAATTGTCGGCGGTTAATTACTTTCGGATGGTCTTTGATGCGGGCATCAAAACCGCGGTGTGCGTATATTACTCTCTGAATATCCCCCTGAATTTCTTCGGAAACCAATAATTCAATTCCTGCGATTGCGGCGGCACAGGCCGGCGGATTCGCAGAATAGGTATGCCCGTGGAACAAGCCTTTTGCGATATCTTCATCATAAAAAGCATCATACACCTTTTGCGTACAAGTGGTTAAGCCCATAGGCAATAAGCCGGCCGTTAAGGCTTTGGAAAGGCACATCACATCGGGCTTTGTTTTTAGGTAATCTGAAGCGAAAAATTTTCCCGTTTTTCCAAATCCGGTCATCACTTCGTCGGCCACGCAAATAATGTCGTTTTCTTTACAAACTTTCAGGATTTCGTCCAGACCTGCGGCATCGTGCATTTTCATGGCCGCAGCACCCTGCACTAAAGGTTCGTAAATAAATCCGGCAATATTATTTTCTGAAATCAATTTTTTCAAACGCTCAAGAACCTCCCCATTATTTTGTCCGGTAGGCACGGGAATGCGCAAGACTTTAATAAAGTGTTCTTTAAAAGCGCCATTATAAACCGAAAGTCCCGATACCGACATCGCCCCAAAAGTATCGCCGTGAAAACCTTCTTCAAATGCAAGCATTACCTTGCGGTTTTGGCCTTGATTGTGATGGTATTGCAACGCCATCTTAATCCCTATTTCGGTCGCGGTAGAACCATTGTCATTAAAGAAGAGTTTTTGCTGATTTTTGGGTAAAATTTCTATCAGCGCTTCAGAAAGTTCTACGGCCGGTTCGTGCGTAAATCCGCTAAACACCACCTGATCCAGGTTTTGCATTTGCGCGGCCACTTTTTCGGTTATAAATTCATTACAATGCCCATACATGGCCGTGTACCAGGAAGCGATGCCGTCTATGTATTCTTTGCCATCTTCGGCGTATAGAATACTTCCTTTTGCTTTCACAATAGGTAAAGCATGTGGTGCAATTTTATGTTGTGTTAAAGGGTGCCAAAGGTGCTTTTGGTCGCGAACCCGGAGGCCCATCCCCTCGATCCCCTCCCCAAAAGGAAGGGGAAGCGCTTCTTTACTTGTTTTGGAATTCGACATATTATTTGATTATTGGTGAAATTGGCTGTCTCAAAATAGTTATTATTCGTTGCGGGGCACAAAGCAATCTGTAAATTATTGGTGTTCAAGTTTGAGATTACTTCATTTCGTTCGTAATCACGTTCATAATTTTAATTGTCGTTTAAACCTCACAGGTTTTTAAAACTTCGTGAGGTTTGATCCTACTTAAGTTTTTCTCTAAATATTTCGGCGTATTCTTTTACTACGTTTTTATCAAAATAAGGTTCCTGATCTATTCGCCCCAGAATTTTCACTCCGCTCATTTTTGCAATAATACTTTCGGTAGTTTTATTTTCTTCTCCAGAAAAAATAATTCCGTAGCATATTAATCCGCGGGATTTTAATGCTTCAATACTTAGTAAAGTGTGATTGATACTCCCCAAATAATGTCGTGACACCAAAATTATTCGGTCTTCGAAATGTATCAAATCGGCTATACATTCTTTTTCACTAATAGGCACCAATATTCCGCCAGCTCCTTCTATAACCAGATGATTATCAGTTATAGGTCTTTTTATTTTTTCAGAAGTAATTTTTACCCTATCAATTTCCGCGGCCGCATGCGGGCTCATTGGAGTGTTTAGGGCAAAACTATTGGGATGAAAAACGGTAGATTTATTGGAAACTAATTTCTTCACCTTATGGCTGTCGGAATTATCGAGATCTCCGGCCTGAATTGGCTTCCAATAATCGGCTTCCAGCGTCTCAGTTAGGATTGCCGAGACTATGGTTTTCCCTACTTCGGTCCCAATCCCGGTTACAAAATAGGAGT
>Ga0209414_1001205_pt1 | contig 12371 bp, 13 predicted proteins | sample LakVidmifraction_4_FD_181154 | JGI IMG/M metagenome (GOLD analysis project Ga0209414, IMG submission 181154) | Hypersaline microbial communities from Lake Vida, Antarctica - Brine Hole Two &gt;0.2 micron (SPAdes) (version 2) | ecosystem: Environmental > Aquatic > Non-marine Saline and Alkaline >... | reverse complement strand
TTTGATGGTTGCTGGTAGTGCAGCTCAAAAGTATGGTGAAGAATTAGACCAACATCAACAGCTCTTATTAGCTTCTGCTGACATTTTAATTGAAACGTATATGGCAGAATCAGCTATCTTGAGAGTTGAAAAAAACGCAAAGCGTTATGGTGAAGAATCTCAAAAAGTTCAAATCGCTATGGCTAAGTTAAGACTTTATAAAGCTGTTGATAAAATCAATGAAAAAGCTAAAGAAGGTATTATTTCCTTTGCTGAGGGTGATGAGCAAAAAATGATGCTTATGGGATTAAAGCGTTTCACGAAGTATGAAAACTACCCAAATATCGTTGAGCTTAGAAATATTATTGCTGATAAGATTGTAGAAGACAACAAATATGCAGTCTAAACAAGTAATTTAATTAGTGACAAAGCCCACTTTCCAGTGGGCTTTTTATATTAATCCTAATTTGTATGAATATGAAAGCTATTTTAATTCTATTCCTTGTTTTATTTTCCAATTTAAACTTCGCTCAAAGCTTGAACGGAGCATTGAAAAAAGTAATCAATTCTGAAAGTCAACAAAAAAGCATTAAACTGTATAGTGATTCTTATTTTACATCCTCGACCATTTTAAAAAATTCTGGTGAATTTATATCAGCCTCTGGTGGGACTTATTTTATAAATGATTATGACTATATAGAGAACTTAGAAATCCATTCAGAATCAGCTGCAATTACTGGACGTTTTTTTAATTATAATTATGAAATAAAAGGAGATTATTTGAACTTAAAGGATAAAAATTCAAATACTATTGAAAAATGAATAAGAATTGATCATAATGATAATGTGACTTGTTGGAAAATCCATCAAGCATTCAGAGATTCTAATTGGATAACTATTGAAGATAGTCCTCGAAAGACCTTGAAGCTTTTGACCAATAATTACTATCAAGTATTAGCACTGAATAGCCAGACTGGACAATTCTTTGGATCTAGTGGTGGACAATGGGCATTAAAGGATAATAAGCTTTGAAAAAGAAATTAAAGAAAATTTATGGACCCATAACGGTAAGAGTTCTAAAGGAGATTATATCCAAGAACGCTGGAAAAGATTTAAATAAAGAATTCCCTTTAGTGGGAAAAGGAATTCTTTATTTATGTAGTAGGTTAGTAATTTACATAATCGATGATTTCAAGGCCATACCCTATCATCCCCACTCTTTTTTTATGTTTTGTGTTGGACATCAATTTGATTTTATGAACCCCCACATCGTGTAAAATTTGAGCTCCAATACCAAAGTCTTTTTCATCCATAACTACTCTAGGTGCTTTAGCAATATCACCTTCACTTTGATTTAGTTTAAGTGCCTTTAACCTAGATATTAAATTAAACCCTTGTATATCTTGGTTTATAAAAACTATAGCTCCTTTGCCTTCAGCATTCAATTGCTTGAACATACTGTCAAGCTTTTGATCAGCATTATTGGTAAGTGTCCCTAAAATATCACTATTTACTAAAGTTGAATTCATTCTCACTAGAACAGGCTCATCAATCTTCCAAGTTCCTTTAGTTAAGGCCAAATGAACCTGATCGTTTGTAGTTTGATGATAAGCTCTTAATCTAAATTGACCAAATCTTGTATTCAGTTCAAAATCCTCAGATTTTTCAATAAGAGAATCGTGCTGCATTCTGTAGGCTACTAAATCCTCAATAGAAACTAATTTTAGGCCGTGTTCTTTCGCGACTTCCACTAATTCTGGAAGTCTAGCCATACTTCCATCTTCATTCATGATCTCACAAATAACCCCAGCAGGTTTCAAACCAGCAAGTCTAGCAAAATCTATAGAGGCTTCTGTATGCCCAGTTCTTCGTAAAACACCACCTTCTTTTGCTATGAGTGGAAAGATATGTCCAGGCCTATTTAAATCATGTGGTCGTGTCTCATCGTTGCATAAGGCTTTTATGGTTTTAGACCGATCTGCTGCAGAAATACCTGTAGTCACACCCTTACCTCTAAGATCTACAGAAACTGTAAACGCTGTTTCCATAGGATCGGTATTATTACCGACCATAGTGGTGAGATTTAATTTTTTACAACGTCCTTCAGTTAAGGGTGAGCAAATAAGACCTCTTCCATACTTCGCCATAAAATTGATTATCTCTGGAGTTACCTTCTCTGCCGCTGCCAAAAAGTCGCCCTCGTTTTCTCTATCTTCATCATCCACAACTATGATAATTTTTCCTGCTCTTACATCATCTATGGCTTCTTGTATAGAATCCAATCGTATTTTATTATGTTTCATTTTTATTTTTTTCTGATATTAAAAACTTTTGATTTTATATTTTTTACCAACTTATCTAAAGGAACAGCTATAAAATCTAGATTCACAAATCCTTGATCAGTTGTTGCTCTATAAGTTAAATAAATACTCAAAGGAAAAAGAATAATGGTAGATAACCAAGACCCCAGGAATGGAGACAAACTTCCTCCTTCTGCACTATTTCCTGCAAATAATCCTATAAAATGATAGGTCAAAAACACTATAATAGCAACAACCATAGGTAATCCAAGACCCCCTTTTCTTATAATGGCTCCTAATGGAGCTCCTACGAAGAATAAAATAATGCAAGCAAAAGGCAAAGCATATTTACTATGCATAGCCATTTCCATCTTATTCAAGAGAATTTCCTTTTGTTTAAACTGATTTTTTTTGGAAATGATCTGAGGTGTAATACTGTTGACAGAATTTGTAGCAACATTAAAAATCTGAGATCTCTGTCTGTAAGGATATTCCCAGAACAAACTATCTATGGAAAAATCTTTATAAACACTATATTGACTATCTTTTTCTTGATCTGCACTTAAAATTGAATCCCTGCTTATTCGGTCCGCAATAATTTGGTTGATTTTTCTTTTGCTAGAACTATCAAGTTTAGTAGCAGAATTTAAAGTTCTTTGAAGACCACTCCTTTGGTTTATTAATCTATTAAGGCGTTCTCTACCTTCTACATAATCAGTTGAAAAATAATCCAACTGAATTTTTAACTCGCTTGTATTCAGCATTTTGTAGGGATGTTTCAAGCTCTCATCATCAAGATCTACATCATTGAAATTTGATAAATCTATGTTCAAAACATATTTATCAAAGGCACTTTTAACAAAGGGTGCCTTTAGCTTTTGCTGGTAAGTTTTTGTACGGACTTCATCATAATAGTTCCCATCGTACAAGACTAAAGATAAAACACTGGAAGTTTCTGCAGATTCCAATACACCATGATCTGCTTTTATTACTGTGTAATTTCCAACTCTGTTCTCTGATTTTTTATGAATAATGACATCGTCAAGATTACGACCGTCAGGACCACTTTTTTTATTCACTTTTATGTTGATATTTCCCATATCATTAAAGGCCCCTTCTATAATAGCCAAAGACGGTTTTACTTGAGCAATATTTTTACGCATGTTCAACACCTTGCCTTCAGCATAGGGAATGACAGTATTTGCAAAATAAAAAGTGACTGCACCTAGAAGCAGAATAAATACAATTAGACTTCGCATAGCTCTTTGAAGAGAAATGCCAGCAGACTTCATCGCTGCAAATTCATATTGCTCTGCAAAACTCCCAAAAGTCATGATGGACGTAAGCAAAATGGTTAACGGGAGAACCATGGGAATAAGGTTGGGAAGTAGAAAAAGTAAAAACTTCGAAATGATCTCCAAGTCGATGTCTTTACCAGCAAATTCTTCAATAAACCTCCAAACCGATTGAAGAATAAAAATAAGCATCAAAATTATAAAAACAGATAAGAATGTTTTTACAAAAGAAACTAAAATGTAACGGTCTAAAATTTTCAATACTTGATTTTTAGTCTAATTCATTGATATAATAATCCGCATATTTTGATCTTTGGAATTGAAAATGATTTGCTGAAAGCGGTTCGTTAGTTTTAAACTTAGTCACTCGGAACTCAATTTTTGTGTCCTCAGGCTGAACCTGGATTAAGTTAAAAATATGCTTGGTTTGTCGATCTATTCCTAAAAGGATTTGCTTCATTTTATTTTTTGAATCCATAGGAATCAATTCCACATATTGAATTTTTCTTCCTTTTACATCCTGAATAACATCCATTTTGAAACGGTATCCTTCTTCATAGAAGGTCAACATTTTGGAAGGAGTAATTTGATCTGTATCCATTTCATCGTATGAGGAAATAGTCACTTCTTCATCTTCAGGAACAATAGTATATATTTTCTTTCCATCAAAAATTTGAGTTGTTCCCATCAAGTTCAAAACATACTTGTCCCCTTTTATGCTTACATCTCCTCTGGTTTCTTGTTTAAGATCCTGCTCTTGGTTTTCTAGAGAATAACTAAAGTCAATAACTAAATTGTCGTAAGATTCTACTTTATTAAGAACCTCTTTCACGAGCTTTTTAGCTTCAGGATCATCTTGGGCTACTATGCTATGACACAAGAAAAAAGTAAATAAAATAAAAGTTGATAGTGCAATTTTTTTCATGGATTATGAATTTTGTTCGTTTTTAAGTAATTCTTCTAGGGCTATAAAATCTGGAACCAAAACTTGTCTTGCTTTACTTCCTTCAAAAGGACCTACAATCCCTGCAGCTTCCAATTGATCAATAATTCTTCCAGCTCTGTTATAACCAAGTTTTAATTTTCTTTGTAAAAGAGATGCTGAACCCTGCTGTGCCGTAATGATAACTTCTGCAGCGTCTTTAAATAGCTTGTCTCTATCTTCGATATCATTATCAACACCTATGCCAGAGTCCTCGCCAGAATACTCGGGTAATAGATAAGCATCGGGATAGGCCTTTTGTGAGCCAATAAAGTCTGTAATACGCTCTACCTCAGGGGTGTCTACAAAAGCGCACTGCAAACGAATCAAATCATTACCTTGGGTAAACAACATATCTCCTCTACCTATAAGCTGATCTGCACCTCCAGCATCTAAAATTGTTCTTGAATCAATTTTAGATGTAACTCTAAATGCCATTCTGGCGGGAAAGTTGGCTTTTATCATTCCTGTAATAACATTCACAGAAGGTCTTTGGGTTGCGATAATTAAGTGTATCCCTATCGCTCTTGCCAATTGGGCTAATCTTGCGATTGGTGTTTCTACCTCTTTACCAGCAGTCATTATTAAATCTGCAAATTCATCGATGACTAACACAATATAAGGAAGGAATTTATGTCCATTTTCTGGATTTAATTTTCTAGCCTTAAATTTTGTATTGTATTCTTTGATGTTTCTCACCATCGCATCTTTAAGGAGATCATATCGATTGTCCATTTCGATGCATAATGAATTTAAAGTGTCAATCACTTTTGTGTTATCTGTAATAATAGCCTCTTCAGTATCTGGAAGCTTAGCTAAATAATGTCTTTCAATTTTATTGAAAAGAGTTAATTCTACTTTCTTAGGATCTACTAAAATAAATTTCACCTCAGCAGGATGTTTTTGATAAAGAAGTGACGTTAAGATTACATTTAAACCAACCGACTTACCTTGCCCTGTAGCCCCAGCCATAAGCAAGTGTGGCATTTTAGCAAGATCTACTGTGTAGGTTTCATTGGAAATGGTTTTACCCATAGCAATTGGTAGCTCCATTTCTGCGTTTTGGAATTTATTGGAGGCAACAACAGAACGCATAGGCACAACTGATGGGTTTTGATTAGGAACTTCTATTCCTATGGTTCCCCGTCCTGGGATTGGAGCTATAATCCGTATACCAAGGGCAGAAAGCGACAAGGCAATGTCGTCTTCAAGATTTTTAATTTTTGAGATTCGGATGCCAGCCTCTGGAACAATCTCATATAAAGTAACTGTAGGACCAACCGTAGCTTTTATTTGGGCAATTTCAATTTTATAATTCTTAAGCGTATCTACAATCTTATTTTTATTCTGTTCCAGTTCTTTTTGATCAATAGTAATTCCTCGACCAGAATTATAATCCTTGAGCAAATCTATACTGGGAAATTGATAGTTTGCAAGCTCTAAAGTAGGATCAAATTCACCAAAATCTTCAACAAGTTTTCGACTCAGTTGGTCAGTTTCCTCCTCATCTTCAGTGGTTTCTACTTCCATCTCAACATCGTCTTCGGCTTCAGATTTTATAACAATTTTCTCTTTTTCTTCTTTAGACTCGTTTGGAGTTTTCTCACTATAAGAGTTTTCAATTTCTACATCTTTATCAATATTAAACTCTTTTGTAGAGTCTTGATTATTTTTTTGGGTAGCAATTTCAACCTCTTTGGCTATATCTTCTGAAGCAGTTTTACGTTGGAACTCCACTTCAGAAACCTCATCTTTAACCTGTTTCTTTTGCTTTGAATACGATTTTGATAAAGCATCTGGGGTAAGGTGTAATCTAGAAACCAAATAAATGATTAACATAAAAATCAAAATAAGTGTAACTCCAAGTTTACCGACATAATCTTGAAGAAAATCGTTCAATTCAAAGCCAACTACTCCTCCTAAAATAGGGTTGGAAGAGGCGAAAAATCCTAAAAGAAGTGAAAACCATAGAATGAGATATGCCCCCCAAAACCACAAAGTTCTCAGTTTAAATAATTTTAGATTCAAGAATAAATAGATCCCCGTAACAAAGATCATGACAGGAAGACTCAGGATAGATATACCAAAGCCTTTGTAAATAAATGAATGACTTATATAAGCTCCGAACTTATTGAGCCAATTGTTAGAAGATTCGGTTCTATCTAAGGCATCAGCCATTAAGGATTGATCTGCTTGCCAATTGAAGAAATAAGAAACGAAAGAAATGAATAATCCTATTGCAAAGAGAATAAGAAAGCTCCCAAAAATAATTTTGGTGCGCTTAGAAACCTTGAGTTTAACCTTAGGTTTAGTTTGTTTAGTCTTGGACTTAATAGGACGTTTAGTTTTAGTCATAGAGTTATTATCGTACGAGACAAAAATACAAATATTAAACGCTTAAACTAATCAAAATAGTGCGACTAAATAAGGAATATAAATCACCAAACCTATAACAAATGCAAATAGACCTGCAATCAAGACTGCCCCTGCCGCAAGATCTTTCACTTTTGCTATAGCCTCATGCTGATTAGGCTGGACAAAATCTGCTAACTCTTCTATCGCTGTATTTAGTCCTTCTAGACCTAAAACCAATGCCATAATACCCAATTGAGCTAACCATTCCGCTTTAGTAATTTCAAAATAAAAGCCAGCTAAAATAGCTAAAAGACAACCTAAAAGTTGGTACTTAAAACTGTCTTCTTTTAAAACCAATATCCATAAACCTTTAGAAGCAAAGACAAGAGATTTTAGGCGTTCAACTATTATTTTCTTGCTAAACATTGATTAACTAACCTAATTGATTACGGGGATCTAAAATAGGCACAAATAAAAAAAAGAAACTGAATATCAGTTTCTTTTTTTTATCTAAAATTGAGATAAGATTTATTTGTCAATAGAACCTAGAACTCTTTGTGCAAATGTATTGGCTGCGTCTTTTTCTGACATGCCATCTTTAACCATTTTATCCATTTCTATAGCTCCAGCGATATTTGTTATGATTTCGCCTATAATGTCTATCTCTTCTTCTGTAACAGATCTATGTTCACAAAAAGATTCTAAAACCTCAATAGTGTGCTCTAATTTCAGAGCATCGTTGTTCTTCTGAAAATGTTTAATTACTGGTAACTTCATCTACTAATTCTTTTAAAGATTCAAATTTATTAGTTTGAACTTGATTTTTAAATTCTCCATTTTTAAACGTCGCAAAAGTTGGTAAATTATCCACATTCGCCAATTTTCTAGATTCAGGGTATTTCTCTGCGTCTACTATAATGAATGGAATACCTTCATTCTCTTTTGCTAATTTCTTAAATTTTGGCTTCATCAATCTACAATTCCCACACCAGGTTGCTGAATATTGTACAACAACTGTATCGTTATTTTTTAAAGAATCTGCCAAATTATCTTGATCTAATTCTTGAAACATAATTTATGATTTTAAGTTAAGCTAGACCATGTGAGGCCTAGCCAAAATTATTTTAGTTACTAGATAAATAAGAAGAAACTCCTTTCCTATCTGCTTTCATACTTTCTTTACCTTCTTCCCAGTTTGCAGGACAAACTTCTCCATGTTTCTGTACGTGAGTATACGCATCAATCATTCTTAAAAATTCATTGACGTTACGCCCTACTGGAAAGAAATTTACACCTTCATGAAATACCATTCCTTCTTCGTCGATTAGGTATGTTGCTCTATAAGTAACATTATCTCCATCTACTGTAAGATGTCCATCCTCATCGTCATATCTTTCATTGGTGATATCTAGTATACCTAATCTAGAACTTAAATTCCTATTAGAATCTGAAATAATTGGGTATGTAACACCTTCGATACCACCATCATCTTTAGGAGTATTTAACCAAGCGAAATGAACTTCTGCAGTATCACAAGATGCTCCTATTACTATAGTATTTTTTTTCTCAAATTCTGGTAAAGCTTCTTGGAATGCATGTAATTCTGTTGGACACACATAAGTAAAATCTTTAGGGTACCAGAAAAGCACGATTTTTTTATTTTCTTTTTTTGCTTTCTCTAAGATATTTATCTCAAAAGTATCCCCCATTTCATCAATGGCATTAACTTTTAAATCTGGAAATTTTTTTCCTACTATAGACATATTATTCTGTTTTAATTGTTATTAATTTAAAGACAAAACTATAACATAAGTTAGATTTTAACATGGAAGTTTTAAAATCTATTCTTATAGCTAGATAAGTTTAGTTTATAGTCAGAATCTTCTCTAATGATCTGAAGAAAAAGCCATTAGCAAATCCTGTTTTAGATCTTGGGTATCTTCAATACCTACAGAAAAACGTATAAGATTAGATTTAATACCCTGAGCATGACGTTCCTCAGCAGTCAACAAAGAATGAGATGTTTTTTCTGGAGATAAAACCGTACTCTCTACTCCTCCTAAGCTCAAAACGTTTTTAATCATTTTTAAAGAGTCAAAGAATTTGACAGTATCACGCTTTTCATTTAATTCGAAAGATAGCATTCCACCAAAACCCAACATTTGGTCTTTAGCTAATTGGTGCTGAGGATGTGATTTTAAGCCTGGATAATAAACTTTATCTACAAAATCAGAATTCTCAAGAAACTCTGCCATATCCATAGCATTTTGGGTTTGTTGTTTGACTCTTAGGTTAAGCGTTTTCATACTTCGCTCAAGTAACCAAACGGTTTGGTCCGCGAGACTTCCTCCAAAATTCTTTGCTTTAGAAAATACTTTATTCATAATAGCTTCTGTAGATGCTACAGCGCCAGCCGTAATATCACTATGCCCCCCAAGATATTTTGTGGCACTGTGTATAACGATATCGATTCCAAGATCGAGTGGTCTTTGATTAATAGGACTGGCGAACGTATTATCGGCCATTGTTAAGATACCTTTTTCCTTTGCAAATTTAGATACTAATTTAATGTCTGTTATTTCCAATAAGGGATTCGAAGGAGTTTCTATATAAAGTAATTTAGTCTCAGGTTTTAAAGTAGACTCCAAAAGTGTCCAATTATTCACGTCGATGAAATCGAAAGTTATTCCATAGCGATGACATTCTTCAATAATAAAATTACGAGTTCCCCCATAAATTTGATTTTGAAGGATGACGTGATCTCCAGATTCTAGTACACTCAACATAGCTGTAGTTATGGCTGCCATTCCACTACCAAATATGAGGGCGGACTCAGCATGCTCCAATTCAGCTATTTTTTTAGCCAAATAATATTGATTGGGACTATTAAAATATCTAGGATAGATAGAAGTTTCTAAACCTTCATAAGCATAAGCTGTAGACATATAGAGTGGAGAAACAGCTCCTTTATAGATGGTGTCTTCTACTTCACCACTATGAACACAAATTGTATTTAAGCCTTTTCGCATTTTCTTTTTTCCTCAAATTTAATCGGTTTACCCGTAACTTAAAACTAAGAGTAGTTTAATTTTAGGATTAACACTTTTTTATATATTTACAACTATGGAAAATTTGTTTATAAATATCGAATCTCTTTTACAAGTAAGGGAACCCGGAGGCAAAATCCTGAAAGGAGAAAGTATGTCGAATCTCCCTAAGATAGACATGGCATTTTTGCACATAAAAGAGGATAAAATTATAGATTACGGATCTATGAGTTCTGCTCCTGATACAATTACGGCTGAAGTAATAGATTGTAGCGGTAAGTTTATTTTACCCACTTGGGTAGATTCACATACTCACTTAGTCTATTCGGGACATAGAGAAGACGAATTTGCAGATAGAATCGAAGGCTTATCTTATGAAGATATTGCACAAAAAGGTGGAGGAATTCTCAATTCTGCAAAAAAGTTACAAGCGACTAGTTTTGAAAAATTATATGCTGAAACAGAAGTGAGGCTAAAGGAAATAATGCAGCTAGGGACTGGTGCTGTTGAGATAAAATCTGGATACGGACTTACTACAGATGCTGAGCTAAAAATGTTGAAGGTTATCAAAGCCTTAAAAGATAATTATACACTTCCAATTAAAGCAACATTTCTTGCTGCACATGCCGTTCCTAAAGAGTACAAAGATCAAAAAGAGACTTATGTAGCCATGGTCATTGATACTATATTACCCAGAGTTGCTGAAGAAGGTTTAGCGGATTACATTGACATTTTCTGTGAAAAAGGCTATTTTGATTTAAAGGATACAGAACGATTGATAAAAGCAGGTCAAAAACATAACTTAAAAGCTAAAATACACGTCAATCAATTTAATAGTTTTGGAGGAGTGAAATTAGCTTCAGAGCTTGGCGCGCTTACTGTAGATCACTTGGAAGAATTGACTGAAGAAGATGTTTTAGCCTTAAGAGAAGGAAAAACAATCCCTGTAGCTTTACCAGGATGCTCTTTCTTTTTGGAAATCCCTTATACTACAGGTAGAAAAATCATTGATAATAATCTACCTTTAGTTTTGGCTTCCGATTTTAATCCCGGAAGTTCTCCCTCAGGAAATATGAATTTTATTGTTGCCTTAGCTTGTATTAAAATGAAACTCACCCCAGAAGAAGCTATTAATGCAGCCACATTTAATGCTTCTTTTGCTTTGGACTTACAAGATAAAGTAGGAAGTATTACTCGAGGAAAACTAGCTAGCTTTATCATCACCAAAAAAATTCCATCTTATCGTACCCTTCCCTACGCGTTTGGTTCTAACTGCATTGAAAGCGTTTGGATTTCTGGACAACTTATTTCTTAATCTATGGAAAATTTTACTTTTTTTAATACCTCAGATATTTCTAAGTTCATTCAACATAGAGAAAACGAAACAAAGTTTGGTGAAGGTGTTGAAACGGTTTCAGGACTAGATCAACTTGCTGAATGTGATGCTGGATATGTTTTATTTGGAGTACCAGAGGATCTTGGAGTTATAGCCAATTTTGGGAAAGCAGGAACTTCAAAAACATTTCAACATGTTTTATCTTCCTTATTGAATATTCAAAATAATAAATTCAATCGTCCAGACAACCTTGTTCTCCTTGGCCAAATAAATTGTAATAGTTTTTATGAAGAAGCAGAATCTTTAAATCCCAAATCTGAAAATTATGAAAATCAATTAGGAGACATTGTTACCAAAATAGACAATGTGGTAACTGCAGTAGTAAAAGCTATCATAGAGTCGGGCAAAACTCCTATTGTAATTGGAGGTGGTCATAATAACTGCTATGGCATTATAAAAGGGAGTTCTACTGCTCTAAAAAAACCAATAAATGTTTTAAATATTGATGCCCATACCGATTTGAGAATCACAGATTACAGGCATAGTGGCAATGGCTTTAGGTATGCTTTTGAGGAAAACTATTTAAATAAATACCATGTGTTTGGTCTGCATAAGAACTATACGTCACAAGAAATTTTTGACTTTATGGATCACAAAAAGGTTCTCACCTATTTTCTATACGAAGATGGCTTGCACCTTACCACACTGGATAAATGCATCAGGCTAAAAAAAGGAGTCGATTTTTTAAATGGAACCTTTGGTTTCGAGTTGGATTGTGATGCTATTAGCGGAATGAATTCTAGCGCAGAAACACCATCTGGATTTAGCATTAGAGACATTAGAACCTTTATTAAACTCATCAAAAAAGAACAAGTTCATTACTTTCACATATGTGAAGCGGACGCTTCAAAAGATAAAACTATAGGAAAGGCTATAAGTTATTTTATTTCTGACTTTATAAGAGCTGAAGATTAATTATTGAAGATTTATATTCAATCCAAAAAAACTTGAGCTTGCTGCTCTATTAAACTGTGCGTAAGAATAGCTAAACCTTAATTTATTAAATTTAATACTCAC
>Ga0209414_1001204_pt1 | contig 12372 bp, 10 predicted proteins | sample LakVidmifraction_4_FD_181154 | JGI IMG/M metagenome (GOLD analysis project Ga0209414, IMG submission 181154) | Hypersaline microbial communities from Lake Vida, Antarctica - Brine Hole Two &gt;0.2 micron (SPAdes) (version 2) | ecosystem: Environmental > Aquatic > Non-marine Saline and Alkaline >... | reverse complement strand
AACATGAAACGATGATAGGGTATTCAACATGTAGTGAATTATACCACTACAAGGTCGGGGGTGAAAGGATGTTTCACTACTAGCGCTGAAAACAGCCTTTTCTTTCTTGACTATGATGTCCACTATAACTCTTCAAAGCAAAAGCATTCAAGTTATTACAGAATATACTCAATAATCTAATTTTGTAGAGAAGTCAGAATTTCACTTCCCATAACAGTTGCCGGTATTCTATAATTCGGCGGTAAATTTGATAATATCACTACACCAATTTGTTTTTCTTTCTCAAATCCAATATAGCTATTATAATTTCCCGTTCCACCATTATGCCAAATGATATTATTTTTATGATCAATCATCCAGCCAACACCAACAGCATCGATACGTACGCCTATTTTTTCATAACTTCCCGTTGAAGCATTGACTTCAGCCAATGCTTCATGTGCTAAAGGTAAATATTCTAATTCATTACTCATCTGTATCTGAACATACTGCATCATATCTGTAATATTAGATAATAGTGCCCCCGCCGGCATATAGGCATCGGATTCTGTCCATTCCCAATAATGCTTTAAATCACCAGAGCCATCGGAGATTCTTGTCGTTGTAAGTCTGAGTTCTTCTAAGATATAGTCATTCATCAACGTCGTATAATCATCGTCATATATTTGTTCAATTACAGCACCTAAGACTGCCATACCATAGTTAGAATACTTAAATGTATTCTCTGAATTATTCAAATTAATTTTTCCCAGTCTTTGTTGCAGCATTTCTTCAGTTATGCCATTAAAATCATTTTTCTTGTGCAAAAAGTTAGAGATCATAGGTGCTTCAAAATAGTAGCCTTTATACCCAGAGGTATGGGTTACCAGACTTCGAATTGTTGGATAATCCTCTTTTAGGGGTAAATTCAAATACATATCAATCGTATCGTCGAGGCTAATCCTACCTTCACTTATGGCTTTACATAGCAAGGCTGTTGTAAATGTTTTTGTAATAGACCCAATTTCATAGGTGTGCTCCTCAGGCGATACTATAATTCCATTCTCACCATAAACTTGATATGTCATTTTGCCATTATGTATAATGCCAACGGTGATCACTACTTCTTTATGATCCTTGGTAGTAAAAGCAAGCATCTCCTCAAATGTCATGCCAGATAATTGATCGATCTTGTACAACCCATATAAACAATAGCCACCGAATACAACTGCAACAACCAAGACAAGTATTAAGATTAATTTTAATATTTTCTTTCTTCTCCTATGATGCTCTTCCATTATATTTCCCCTATGATTTACAGGTTGATGATTTCATTATTTTTCTTCAACCATAACCCATATAGGAATCCTATTATTATACCTACAGCGTGTCCAGGTGCGCCGATTGATACCGTTGGATTAAGGAAATAAATCACTGTGTTTATTACAAATAATGAAAGTACCCATTGTTTCATCTTCCCTTTTAATATAATCTTTTCTGGATTTATTGCAGCAAAGGCAGCAATTAATCCAAAAGTAGCCGCTGAAGCGCCGGCAATTAGCCCTGTCCACTGGGTTATTTCAGCAAAGGGAATTATTACTAAACTTCCTAGAAAACCACACATGAAATATATTAAATAGACATGTCTTTCTCCAACAATTTTTTCAAGTTCTTTACCAAATATTAATAATAAAGCCATGTTAACTAGGAGATGAAGAAAGTTCTCATGGGCAAAAAATACAGAGAGTAGTGTCCATGGAGCTTGCATTACATTGCTAGGGTCTAATAAAAGAATTCCACGTATATTCGATGAGATGCTTATAAGAATAAAAACTATGACATTTATAAAAAATATTATGAGTGTTGCGGGACTAATTCTTCTCTTTTTCAAGTTTGCAATCAAATAATCCGACATTTATTAACTCTCCCTATTATTATAATTTAGTGCATAGGGGCAATCAAAACGTTTTTCATAGGAAAGATTTGCTTTAAGCTGTTGGTCCCAAATAAAGTTTACTAGGCCTAGTTTGCAAAGTAACTTCAAGAGAATTATTGTGCCCATTCTCAATCGAATTGGTTTTGCCAATTCGAAAATACTTATTGAGTTAAATTTCCCTTTATCAACTAAGCTCTCAATGGCTTTTACCATTGGTCGTATCATAGTTTCCTGACCTTTGATTGGTCGCATCTGCAAACCTTCAACTCCGCCCTTAATGACTGTACCCATATAGCTTCTGCCCAATCGAAGAGCTAATTGTTCAAAGTAGGCCTCAAGATAATGAGATTGGCTACTTTCAAGAAAACCAGATTGTACAAAAAAACTTATACTACCTTCTGAAGCTTGAAGCTTTTCTATAAATGCCATGACGTGGGAAGGCATCGCATGTACATATAGGGGCATGAAAAACATGACATGTTGCTCCTCCTTAAAAGCCTCTGACCACCCCTCCCATTGATCCACGTCTTTCAAGTCGCGGATCTCAATCTTATCTGATAGGGCTTCAACAACTTTTTTCAGAATAAGTAAGGAATTGCTACCACTCTTTCTAGGAGAGCCATTGTAAATCACTAGTTTTTCCATGGGTTCTATTGAGGCATTATTCAAAACCTTATTCTTCGCCTTTCTTGATTCCAAAAGGCGTAACTGAATACTCCCATCCATTTCAATACGGTAGGCTTTCGATTTGAAGTGATAAGCAGTACGATACAAATAATCCTCAATAACTTGCTCTTCTTGATTATTCAAGAGTTCAGTATCATAGTAAAACACCATTTGAGGATAGTGCTTATATCTAGCCATATGTTGAAGTTCTCCATCAACTACTTCTATATATGGATGATAGTGAGGAATTGTTCTATCCAAAAAAGCTTTTGCTTGATGATTGATAAATCCTTGAGCCGTATCCATTAATAAAAATACAGTATCACTGTTTACATAGTCGCTATACACCCCGGCCATTTGATCCTTCATTACACATTTACCAGGGGTTTTGAGCCAACAGGTCCAACAACCAATACATGATTTGATTGATTGATCCCCTAACCTAACCATGTTCAAAGGTTCATCATAAAGTTTGCGGATGGCCTCGATGACATCACTCGTTTCTTTTTCTCTTAGATCAAATATAGTTTTCATATCTCTCTCTCCCCACTGATTACCTTTTTCCATAAATATACCGAGTATAATATTAACACAAAACTTTGGATACTCAAAATAACTAATGCTGCAGTATCAAATCTCTGAGAAGTTGTGATTGCTAATAAGTCATGTAAAGCATGCCATATTATAGGTATAATAAGACTTTTTGTTAAAACAGTTATTTCTGCAGAAACAAACCCAAAAAGAGCAGCAAAAATTATTTGCAATATGATGTACAAAAAATCATTGCCTGCAAGAGCGTTAAAAACATGCGCAACTCCAAAGATAATTGAAGATACTAAAATTGCATATTTTGTTCCTCTCATCTTCAACAATTTCAGAATTAACCCTCTATAATAAATCTCTTCATTAATCCCTACACCTATAGTAAATAGTACTAATATGACAAATATTTTCATTGTAATTTCATCATTTATTCCTGCAAAAAAAGCAAAAGCTTCAACTAGTGCTAGCGGAAGGAACCATAACATCTTTTTGCTAATGATCTTATTATTAAAATATAAGCCATATTCCCTCATTGAAACATCCGAAACCTTCATGATCAGTAATCCCAAAATTGCAGATATCCATATAAAAACGCCTTGGACTGAAATAGCATCAACATCCTCAAGGCCTGTGACTGAAATAGTAATTCCGGCAAAGACCATAAATAAAATTGTCACAACTGCAAGAAGAAGTGATAGTAGTAATGGATCTTTTTGGTTATTAATAATTTTCATATTATTTCTCCTACCAATCAGTGGGAAAAGACATAACGAGTTGCTGCTGTTAAAACGTATGGCGCCATTTTTTTATATACGCTCATTATTTACCTCATAAAAACACAATACTTAATAAATGATTTGTTATTTCTGCAATCTTGTCAACATTATTCAAATATATAAAGTGTGTGCCCTCTAACACTTCATATTGTGCGTGTGCCCCAATTCTCTCAAGGTGTTTATGATGGTATTCCTGAGGTGTCATTTTAGCCTTCTTAAGCTGTGCATTTGAAGTTTCATAGGTCTGTTTTGAAATGACTTTAAAATATGGGATCGATTCAGGAAATGGCAAATCTATCGTTTGTTTTATAAACTCAGCTGAATTTGAAATCTGCTCTAAAAAAGTATCATTCATGGTAAAACCTGCAAAGCTAATCACGTCGCTAATCTCTTTTTCTGTATATCCCTTTGAGAGCAAGTCTTTTTTATTTGTGGCAAAAGGAGCTATAAGGGAAGTAGCGCCAATAGCTTGTTGAACTTTTACAATCGGAAGTATAGATTTTATAATAGTTGGCATTTCTTCATAATACGCAGTGCTTGTTCCGTCAAGAGAGACAATGGCTTCTACTTCATTTGGATATTGTGCTGCATAATACTCACTATAAACACTTGATATGGAGTGGGGCATCAAAACATAAGGTTCTTCAAAGCCAGCCTGGTTAAGCGCTTCTCTTATTTCTTCAACATAATTTTCGCTGGTACGTGCCCTTGATGTTTCACTGCTAAAGCCTACACCAAAATACTCTACCGTAACAACCGTGTTTTTTTCACTAAGTTTACGCATGAGCGGTCCGAAATCAGCAGACGGCAGTCCAATACCCATACCAGGTAGTAATACAATTGTATTCTCTCCATTTCCCATAGAGTAAACATGCATCTGTCCATCATAAACGTCAACAAGTTGGCCATAAGGCTTTATTTGTTCATATTTTCCCTTAAAATATGTTGCATGCAGAATTCCACCAAATAACATGAGGACCACAATCACTGCAGCTATTATTCCTAATATAATCATAATTTTTTTCCCTCTTTTCATTTTAGATTTGGTGTTATTTGTTTCATATAAAGTGTTCATTGACGTTCTCTTTTAATTTTTCGTAACAGGTAATGATAAAATCTTGCTTTCAAACAGGATTTTTATGTGTCGGAGCAGGGTTGCCCGGGGTACATCTCTCTTTTTTTATTTTAATACTGTCTACAACGATAATGATTGGAGCAATTATGATATATGGAATAGTAAAATTAAATAAAATATCTCGATATGCTCTAGGATGAAGTGTTACAAAATAAGACAGTATCCAAATATAAGTAAAAACCAAACTCATCATTATCACATAATGAATAGGTAGTAAAATGTAATATTTTTTGATTCTTATTTTATCGTATAAAGCAATTCCTGTTACTGCAATAATAGAAATTATGAATCTGCTGATTATGTGAATATGAGTGTCGGTTGTATCGCCGATAATTAAACTATATACACTACTAATTATTGTCAACAGTGAGAATAAAGTGTTTAGAATAAATAAATATTTTAGAAATTTTTTCATATGTGCTTCTGGGTTCCTTATAATTATTTGTGTTTTGATTATGAATACAATTGATAAATATGGATCGACATTTTACATTTCTCAGTCTTTCTTTAGTCCTTTTTCAAGAAAGAGTAGAAGGAAATCAATCTTACTTTCATAGTCTTTAATGTTCTTTATATCTAATAAACTATTAACATGTAATAATATATGATTGATCATTGATGTTATGACATCGACTGGGATGTCATCTCTTAAATCTCCGTTAAGGACAGCTTTATCAATAAGAGTTTTGATATAACCTTCCTCTTGGATGCCATAATGATTAAGAACTTCGGTATATATGGTATTCCCTCTTTCTTTCATGAACATTTCGGAAAAATTGTATATTAGTTTATTTTTTGAACCAAATCCTAAACCTAAGGAAACATTATTTTTGATAATGCCAAAAAAATCTTTTGAAAATATTTCATTTGGCGTATTTTTTATTATATAGTCTTCCTTTTTTTTAAGAAATATACCAAAAAGATGAATATATAAATCTTCTTTACTGTTGAAATGATAATAGAAATACCCTTTACTAATCTTTGCGTTTTCAAGAATAGCTGTTAGGGATGTGTTATCAAAGCTTTTTTTTGAAAATTCTGAAAAAGCAGCTTCAATTAAATCATTTTTTTTCTTAAATTTTGCCGGTTGTTCTTTATTCATAAAACAACACCTACCTTACTATGCCAAATACACCAGAGAAATAAAGTAATGAAATTAATAAAATGATGGTAAGAACTGCGCGAGATAAGATGATTAAATTATTAGTCTTTTTAGATTTTTGCATCTGATTTACTATGGATGTGACACTATTACTAAACTTTTTGTAAAAGAAAACAATACCAATTGGCTTAATAGATCCAGCTGTAAATATACCTATTAAAATCCATACTGACGTTTTGTCAAGATTGATCGCAATTAACCATAAAACGACTAGAACAATAATTCCGATTATTCCGCCAAATAAATACCATTTTGGCCTTTTTCTATCCAAGTTTGCTTTATTTTCTGCTTTGAAAAATAATTCAGGTTTGAAAATTTGAATTATAGTCCAAATAAAACTACCAAGTAATAATAGTGATAATAATATAATTATGAATATCATTTTTTTTCCTAAAATTAGACTGTACGGTTTAATTATAGTATTTTTAAAAACTTGTCAATATTCTTAAAGGGGGATATCCGCTTTGCTCCTCCTCAATCTACATCCAATTGCGTAGACCGGTCATGGGCTTAGGGTACATCGGTCTTCGTAAGCGAATTGGTAACCGCCGCCTGCTCAAGAAGTCTTCAAAAAAACAAACTGAGCAATTAGGTCCCTAATTCGAATATAGGTGCAACAAAAAGGCTCTATAGTTTGTAAAATTGGGAACCATTCTCGAAAAATTCCCAGTATGTATTTGGGTAGTCACACCTTGATATCAATGTGATATTCACGTCTTCTCCACCATTCATGAAGATTTTCTTATTTGAGACCCAGGAGGAGCTAAGCGGATACCCCTTTTTCTTAAATATATTCTTAAATAATAGAACCAATTCCTAAACGCTGTAGCTTGTTTATTAATATACAAACACACCTCGGATATCCCTACTTGAAATCATGCTCCTTGTTCATTTTTTACTGATATTTCTCTTAGTGCACATCGAACATGATAGCTAGACATGATGAGGAATATTAGGATTTGGGTGATGAATCTAGCCGGATTTACCAGGTATTTCTGCATTTCCCTAAACATCTAATGCCGAAATATTTTTTGAATATCCGGATTGGGAACCTTTCTACAAAATTGTAAACAGTAATATTCTGAAAAAAAGAGGAATCACCAACAATTCAAAAGAACCACAACTTTGAAAGCATCAAGTCAAATTCATATCCAAAGCCACTTTCCCGCCTGGCGTTAAATCCAATTCCCAGCCGGCTTGTCAATTCCATATCAAAGGGAAGCTTCCAAATAATTCCGAGGGCACTGCCATGAAACACCTCACGAGTATCTTGGTTATAAAAAACCGCATACCGACCAAAGAGCGAAAGTGTCGAAGGGATGGCTGTAAAATGATACGTGACGTTTGCCAGCACACCCTCGTCAAAGGAGAATTCTCCCAGGAAATATCCGTCCAGAGATACACCGGAAGATGTGAGGGATTCTTTTCCGGTTTTCCATCGGTTATTCATGTACATATTTCCCCCGCTCATATACTTCGCATCAAGGAGGAGGCTATGACCGGGAAACAGCGACTTTGAAAATCCGAAGTCTGCGCTGAACATCCACTGGGGTTTTGAGTCGTGGGCATACAATTCTCCGGCTTTACCCCAAGCTGAATAATTGTGGATATACACCAGTGAAGGAACCAGCCGTAGGGAAAAGCCGGATGGAGCTTCCAGCTTACTGCCGGTCCCCTCGCCCATAGTACTGAAAGAGAGCTCGAAGGAGGGTTGATACTTCAGATGATAATCGGGTGCCGTGAAACCAGATGCTGTCCTTTCGGGGTCTAGTGACCAGTTTTCGTATGATACTTTTGTGTCAAGAAATGCTGAAAATCCAGCCGAGAATTTTTTCCCCATTCCTAAAGACACCGAATGCAGGGGAGATTTTACCAACATATCTTCCTGAACCCGCCCGTCCTTGATCGGCGCCACATCAGTTTCTAAAAACAGGGACTCCCAATTTAAACGGATATCCAGATACTCGTCGGCTATCAGGCCTGCGTAGAAATAGTCGAAATTGACGTAAGGACCTGCGAAAATGAGCCTGGTGGTGGCCGAACTTCCCAGAAAGTTTTGGTCTGTATACAGCAAGACCGGATATCCATAGGGAATAATTTTCCTGCTGTAGTCCAGCGAGAGTTCGAGCAGTCCCATGGTACCAAGCATGATCATGTTGTTTTCGTCTACATTGACAACTATTTCTACCTGGCCGTTCCCCTCCTCCAGGGCTGTAAAGCTGGATCCAACTATCGATCTGATCTGCTCAAGGCTTTCTCCCATGGCATTTTTTGTTTCGAATGTGTAGGTGGATCCGATGAATGGGGTGAGTTTATTAAGCACCCGATTTCCAGATGTCTTCAACTGGTTGGCAAGCGAGATATTCAGGATGACGGGTTCTTTTTCTATGACCGAAATTTCTTTTAGGAGGCGAGAGGCAATAATGTGGTCGGGATTGAGGCCGATTACCTCGGAAAGAACCGCCTTGGCCTGTGCCAGTTCCTTCTGTTTGAGGAAATCTTGAACCAGGACAATTTTTATCGTGATATCGAGAGGATATTCGTCTTGAAGGGCAAAAAGCAGGGCCCTTCCTTTCACGGGATTTCCACCTGCGCTCTCGGGCAGGTGGAGCAACTTGCTGGCGGAAAGTAGTCTCGCCCCCATATGTTCCGGATCCGAAGCCAGGCATAACTTTAGGTACTTTTGCTGGTCGGCGTTATATGCAATCCAGCTGACGGCACCACGAATGAGTCGATCATACATCTTTGCCAAAATATAATAGGTGTCCGTCATTTCTTCAGGGGAGAGCCCTTCCGCCGACAATCCCTTTTTACACCAGGCTATGGCTTCCATGGCTATTTTTTCAGTTTCCGCACTCTCTCCATCCAGGGCCTCGAGCGTTTCCAAAAGATAGCTGGCAACATTTCCCGCTCGGTAATCCACCAATGCGTCGCGGGCTCTGAGGTTTTTGATAAGTTCATATTCATATATCAGTCCCTGAACATCAAAACTTATTTTCAATGCATTGATCCGGCTTACATACTCACCTCCGAAACATATTCCGGTCATCACCATCATGATCAAAAGTAACAAAAACATGCGTTTCATCGCTCCCCCCTAGTTTTTTTATACTCCCAAAGGAGCTCATGCCGGTGCTGTACCCTACTGCCTTATCAAAGTAGCCAAGGCTAATGATGTGGACCCGCAGGATTATCCGTACACCTTTTTGAAAGTTTCCCATTAAACCACAAATACTCCAAAAGACTTTTCCAGTCGGAAAACAATTGGACTGCAAAAAAGAGCAGCTCACCAGAAAGCTGTTCTCTACATTTTTGGTATGTTACTTGATGAGATAATCTCCCCGATTCAGGTTTTCAGGGTGAGTAAGGATTCCAACAGGGGGAAAAACCCTTGCTATCATCCATATGTTCTTCATATTGAGCGTGTTCCTGTACTACGACAGAAAGACCGACTGAAAACCGACCAGAACATTGTCCATAGCGATATACATAACCTATTTTATGATTCCCCACTTTTGATAGTAGAAACTGTCATTTCCGCCTATTGCCGATTATTCATCGAAATTCGGAGGGGGCTTCCACAAAATTGTGTTATTGGATGCCCAACTGACTGTTTATACTTAATTTTCCGGCAACGCCGGATGAATCTACTATATGGAATTGGTAGATTTGCTGTCAACCCACATTCCTCACCCTTATGAACTAATTATGATTACAGTATATCTGAGCTTAATCCATTCACCTCATAATATCATAATAATTAAAATTTTCAAGTGGTTATTTCAACGCCATGATTGAGCCAGTTGATAAGAGTCAACCAACATTTTGTAAATGTGTACCTTTAAATTATTAATGTTCTGAGTATGTTAATTTTTTTTTGTAATATTTTATTTTAACCTATAGTTCCCACCCCATTTTCGTATCACAGGCCTCATGACCTCTGGTACGGGATGGAAACGGGGCTCTGAATCTTCAGTAGCTTGTAGATGTCGTTCATCTTTTTTGTGGGCTCCTGAGGGATGGCCACCTCATCATATACCTTACACTTCTGGTTCCTCAGTACAAGAAAGCTGCCCTCAGGATTTATCGTATCCTTCTTCTTGGTATGCAGCAGCATATCCTTCTGCAATAACTGAAAAAGTACAGTGGACAGGAAGGTGAGGAACAGATGCCCTTTGAGGGTATCCTCCCCCTGGATGCGCAAGGGAACAACGTCAGAATTGTTCTTTGCTATATCAAACACCTCTTCCACCTGCACCCTAGTATAATAGAGGGGGAGGATATCCTTGCAATCCATCTTATTCGAGGAGACGATGACAAACGTTCCAAGCTTTTTCATCTTTTTGTCGATATCATCGAATGCAATATGGTCGTTGAGAGCCTGCAGGGAGATCTTCTTCTCCTGCATGTTGTGGCTGTCCATGTCCAATCCCAGATAGACATAGCCTTTATGGCCGTGGAGATCGACAGCAAACCTTCTCATATATACGACCCGGTTACCGAACGGCACCATATACTTGGCCTGCCGCAAGGTCGCCGCATGCTTTTCGACAAGATCCTTGTACAGCTTCCTATTTATACCCACCCTGGAGACAAAGCCTATTTTATCGGCATAGAGGGCGTCGACATTGGATTCGCTGTAGTACCCGGCATCGACTAGTGCCATTTCCGTCTTCACACCCAGCTGTTTGAGCTCCTGCACCGTAGTGCGCAACGTGCTGATATCCAGAACATTGCCGGGACAGTAGCGCATATACAGCAGCATACCGGTGATGCGGTCAACGACATATATCAGCCTCATCTCGAAGTTTATGTCCCCATTGTGGTTGCTCAGCTCTGTTAGGGGCATGTCGACTGCATTATGGAGGCCCGTACTGTCGATTATGAGAGCTGTGCCTTCCTTCCCTTCATACAGCATCCTGAGGTATGTGGGGTAGAAGTCCCTTCCTACATCCTCAGAACCCAGGACAGTGAGGAAATCGCTTATCCTCTGACTCTGGAGCCTGGCCTTGGGGTATAGGATGCTCGCATAGTTGCCCTCATGCCAAGATTGGGCGTACATATATGCCTTCTTGTCGGTAAGGAGCCGGAAATAGATGAGGGCGAGCAAAGTGTCCCTCTGGTTGGGCAGGATGTCGTCAAACAACTCTGAAAAGGGCGTATTGTCCCTCAGGTACCGGTCCAGCATGAAGCTGTCCCCGAAATCCAGTATGAGCTTCTCCTTCTTCGTATCCGAATGCAATATCTCAACCTCCGCCGGAGCGTCGGTATAGCCGCCGTCCAGCGTAAACGAATATACACCCCTTGCCTTGGACTTGAACACTCCTCTCTCCTTGTCCAGGACAATGCCGAGACTGGTGATGTAGAGATTTTTATTTTCCCCTTCTTCCCTGAAAGAATCCATAACCTGTGCATAAGTCTTGCCCTGCTTTGTCTGGTACCTGATATATCTGGCCATGATTGTCCCCCTTTCAGTGTCTTTGTTTGTGATACGAATGCTTTAGTACTACAAAGATACCATGGCAAGGGTAAAATGACAATAAATTGATGCCATTTCAGGAGAAAAAACAGGGAAAATTGTGTGTTTTTACCGAATTAGTGAGACGCTGGGGTGAAACCCTTGGAATCAGGAAGAAAACGGCTTGGAAATGGGCTAAAAAGGATGCCCTTCCATCAGATTTTACGGAAGGACATGCCTATGTGAAACTGTGACACGAAAGTGCTCGGGAACTATAGTTAACTATAAATCATCCAGCAAGACCAAATTCAAATTGTTCATACTAACCTCCAACCCCCCCCCTTCAGGTCCTCTCCAAGCTCAAGCCTAGTGATAGAGGTACGTTTCAGCGAGGTGCTCAGTACCTAAGGTATACGCTACAGTTTCTTTTGCTTCACCTGTGAGGAAGAACACCTATTTGTATCCTTCAAAATTGTTTTCAGTCGAAAGTTGGTCAACATGTTGACTTACTTTCACATGAGGGTATATGTACATACAAAGGGATACGTATGCAGAACTATAGGACCCACCGTCACCGCAAAAGACCTGTCAAAGCCTTCTTTTTTGTATCAAGCGTATTCTTTTTCTTTTGCCACTACACCTATCCACCCGTTTGTAGTGTTCCGATGCAGAGTGTGTGGTATAGTTAGGCATCCAAATTTCAAAATGAGAGAGAGA
>Ga0209414_1001203_pt1 | contig 12377 bp, 16 predicted proteins | sample LakVidmifraction_4_FD_181154 | JGI IMG/M metagenome (GOLD analysis project Ga0209414, IMG submission 181154) | Hypersaline microbial communities from Lake Vida, Antarctica - Brine Hole Two &gt;0.2 micron (SPAdes) (version 2) | ecosystem: Environmental > Aquatic > Non-marine Saline and Alkaline >... | reverse complement strand
TGCAAAGCATAATCCTTTCTCAGTAACGCTAAAACAGCTTCCAGATGATTCCGAGTAGACAGGTCCAGATGCTTTCATTAAATTCATCGCTATAAGGGATTGTATTACTGCATAGTCTGATGTACTTGGACTAGTAAAAAAATAATTTCGATATGGGGTTTCTTCTATTTTTTTTATGTCATACCATCTTAATTTATCCCATCCTAGCGAGTGAGTTAGTATTTGTATTTGTTTTTTTGTTAATTCGTTCCCTATAATTCTCGTTTGGCAAGTTGGAAAAAATGGTTCTCCATCTTTATGTTCTGCACCACAGCGATATGTCGAATCGTCATCTTGATAAACGCAATCTTTATTAACACATATCAAATCTTCGTCTTCCCCTTCTTGTTCTTCGAGATGTTCAATCCATTTACCTGTCTCAATGCTCTTTCCTCTAAACAATATCTCTCTCATTTTTATTTTCCTTTGTTTCACTATTTATGTAACAATTCTTTATTTTTTTGTTAATTTCATCTCTATTTTCTTCTATTAGCATGGATGATTGTCTGTCGGATATAAAATATATTTCACCATTAATCCAACTTTCTATTTGAGATACCATGACAGAAGTCAATTGTCCATCAGGTCTTGTTGTTACCGTTATAAACATCTTAATTTCCTTTCTTTTCATGCAAGTATTGTTTGTGTGTTTTATACCATCCAACTGTTTTGCCGTGGCAGACAATTTCTCCGTTTGGCATCAAAATTACTTCTAATTCTGCTGGTGTTGGTTCCTTCGGTTTCTCAATCATTTTATTTTCCTTTATTTTTATTTGCTCTTTAATTTCCAATACTCTCCTGTATTCAGTAGGAGATATAATAATTGGGGTTGACTCACCTCTGACAGTCACCATTATAACATAATTATCTTTTATTTCACCTTCTGGAAGTATTGTTACAGTAAGAGGTGTTACTTTCAATGATGCACCTTTTCCAAAATTAATTGTAATTAGTTCGTTTTTCATTTTACTTTTCTTTGTTTTAGTGAAGGAGTGTGAAGGATTCAAACCTACTGTTTCAGGATGCAACTACTCAAAGATAATCATTCTTATTGTTTTAAAGGCGATTAACCCCAATTGCATCAACACCCCATAATTGTTTATGCCACCTATTATATCAAAAACTCTTGCATAATACAAGAACTATTTTAAAATACCTGCTTTGTTCTGACATGTGTAGGACATTGTCCGACAAAACACCGTGCTATAAAAATTGTATCACGGGTCTGTTTACCGTGCTATAAAAATTGTATCACGGTTAAATTTGACTTAAATCGAAATTATTAAAACCAAAAAGACTATAAACAATGGTCTAAACACATGAATCAGACACCCACACTACATATAACAAATTTTAACTACCGTGATACAATTTTTATATCACAGAGTAATACTATAATATAATACAATAATACTATAAAGAAATATATAAAGAAAATCAAAGAAAGTTGTTGCAATTAATTCTCCGATAATATACACTACTCGAAATATTAACAAAAGGGGAGCAAATGGAAATAAAAAATATACTGGATGATAACAGTGAATTTGAAATTATGTTTGTACAAGAGAAGGTGACATGGGCGGAAAGGTTTGATTTATTGACGGTTAAATTACATATGGATAATGGGGAATCTCTGTTCATAGGGTACGGAGCTTACTCTAATATATTTATGCATCCAAAAAACTCTAAAATAGGAGTACCATGGATACATCCGAAATAAAGAAAACAATCAAACAGGAACAGGCAATGCAAATTCTCTCTGATTCAACAATCACTAGGGTTTTATTGTATGGTGGTAGTAGAAGTGGTAAAACCTTTATTCTTGTTTGGGCAATTGTTATGAGAGCTATTATTTATCCAAATTCAAGACATCTGATTGCCAGAAAGACCAATGGTTCTATTTGGAGGTCAATTGGATTAGATACTTTGCCAACAGTGTTGAAATTATTAGGTGTGGAGTGTAAAATAAACTCTACTGAACGTTATTGGACACTTCCAAACGGTTCAGAGATATGGTTGAGTGGTTTGGATGATAAAGACCGTGTAGAAAAAATTCTTGGTATGGAATTTGCAACAATTTATTTTAACGAAGTTTCACAGTTATCATACCAAGCATATGAACTTGTATTTACTAGACTAGCACAAAGGATTGAAGGGTGTGTTAATAAATTGTATTTTGATTGTAATCCTCCGAGTAAGGCACATTGGATTTTCCTTTTGTTTATCAAACTACAAATACCGACTCAAAAAATTAACATTAAAAATCCAGAGACATATGCTAGTATGCAGATGAATCCAGTAGATAATTTGGAAAACATTGCAACCGATTATTTAGATAGTTTGGACAGTTTGTCATTGTCCGCACAAAAACGTTTTAAGGATGGAAACTTTTCGGATGCTTCTGAAGGTGATTTGTGGAGCGAAAAATTATTAGATGATACTAGAGTATTGGAGTCCTTTGAAATGAAGTTTAAAAGGGTTGCTCTGGGTATTGACCCCTCTGGAAGCGATGGGAAGAACCTAGATGGGGCAGAAACCGACCCAGATGATATAGGGATAGTAGCGGTAGGGTTGGGAGAGGATGACCATTTATACGTGCTAGAGGACGCTACAGTGAACCTGTCACCAAACGAGTGGGCAAAGAAAGCAATTAAGACTTACCAGAATCGTTGTGGTGATATAATTGTGTGTGAGTCCAATTATGGTGGTGCAATGTGTGAAAGTGTTATTAGGAATGTTACAGATGATAGAACAATACGTATAAAGCTATCACGTTCACAGAGAAGTAAATATGTTAGGGCTGAACCAATTCTGGCGTTGTATGAACAAGGTCTTGCACACCATGTAGGTGTTTTTGACAAATTAGAAGAAGAAATGACTACATACAAAGCGGGAAGTAGGTCACCAAACAGAATGGATGCTTTGGTATTTGCATGTACAGAATTAGGTCAAATAGTTCCAATGGCGGTTCAAAAGACTGTTAAAGGGTTGTTTTAAAAATAAAGGAATTTAAATATGTTGAACATAGAAAAAGACGACAAACAGACAAGTGTAAAATCACATTCAGAAAACATAAGACAAGAGGGAAGGTGGGATAAGATTTACGATACCCTACAGGACGAGTCTTGGATTAAGAGTTTGGGTAGTAAATACCTTCCAGTTCCAAGTGGGATACTGGCAGAGGAAGACACACAATTAAAAACCGCAATGTATAATTCATATGTATCAAGAGCAATCTTCTACAGGTATGTTTCCAATTCTATCGATAGTATGAAGTCATTGTTAACGAAGAAACCAGTTGAAATTCAACTTCCAGAAAAAATGAAGATTCTTGAAAGTAATGCGGGACAGGGTAACGACCCATTACATATAATTATAGCCAGACTCTTCCAAGCACAGTTATCCTACTCACGTTATGGTTTTCTTGTAGATATTCCCAGTGGTTCTGTTGGTACTGGTGTTGTTCCTCACATTTTAGAGTATACACACAATAAAATTGTGAATTGGGAAGTTGCCCCTATCAATGGAAAGGAAAAATTGGTTGTTCTTGTACTAGATGAATCATTCACTGAAGTTAAAAAAGGTCTTGTAACTGAGAGAGTAGAAAAATTTAGAATTTGTGCATTGGCAAATATAGGAACAGAAAACCAGCAATATTACACATACACTGGGGATGCTTCTATTATTGAAGAGTTTGAAATTGACCAAGAACTTCCAGATGGAGTTGTAATTCCAAGCATTATGGGCAGAACATTGAATTACATTCCCTTTCAACCTTGCAACGCTTTGGGGCTAGAGATGTATACAGAAATTCCATTTTTGATTGCTATTGCAGATATGGCATTGGCAATTTACAGAGGTGAAGCAGATTACAGACAATCCTTGTATCAGCAGGGAGTTGCAACACCTTATGTTACAGGTACTGATGTTGAAGCAAACAAAATTACTTATGGTGCTTCAAATCTTGTGGTTCTTAATGATGCTAATGCAAAAGCAGGGTTTATTGAAGTTTCTGGTAAAGGACTTAATGGTATGAAATTGGGACTAGATGGATTACATACACAACAGGAGAAACTAGGTGTTTCCCTAATTAATGCAGGAGCTAATCAATCATCTGAAGCACTTTCTATTAGATTGGGTATACAGACGGCATCACTGGCGGGTCTCTCTGCTACAAACAAGAAATGTATTGAATCTGTGTTGGGATTCTGTGCTGATTGGATGGGAAGTAACCGTGATGAAATTAAATTAACTTATTCTACTGATTTTGTAAATGTACAAAAACCAGTTGATGAACTTGAAAAACTTGCAAAACTTGTAAACCTTGGGAATTTTACAGTGGACGATTACTTTGATTATCTCAACAAAAATGAATTCACAACTTTTCTTAATTCTGATGAGTGGAAAAATGCACTTGAGGTAGATGGTCTTGGACTTATTGATGCTGATACCAACTCCCTTATTGATTCTGAAAAAGCAAAGGATAAAACTGATGAACCAAAACAAAAGGAAGTTTCAAAAGAAAAAAAGGAGTAATATATGTCTACAATAAATGAGCAAATTAGAGATGAAATAGCTAAACATCAAATAGCAATTATTACATACGCTTATAATTTAGGAAGTAAACTCTCAACAAAGGTCAATAAAACTAACACTGCATTGTATTTAATGTTGATGGGTGAGATTCCACAGATGACTACAAACACAAAAACACCACTGTTTCAAGAACAATCTAAAAAATTATACAGAAAAATTGTTAAAGTTAGAGAAGTTGGTACAAACCCTATGCGTAAGTATTATTTAGAAGAAATGGCGTACTTTTCTGATATGGAGATATCCTACATGGTTGATTTACTTACCATCCCCTTGAGTAATGAATGTAAAATTTTCTCACCACCTGACTCAACACCTCCGAGTATAGTACATTATGAAGACTATAATGGGAAATCAATTCCCTCATGGTTAGAAAAGATTGCTGATGATGATGTGGCAAGAATTTTAAGTACTGTAAGGATTGGAATCAAGCAAAAGTTAAACACAAGTGAAATTTTGAGGACTATTCTTTCCAAAGATGTGTTAAAAACTACTTTGGCAATAAGAACAATGGCACGAACACTAACAAACAGCGTTGGAAATGAGAGTAGACATTCAGTTTATATGGTGAATGCACATTTAATTTATGCAATTCAGTTTAATTCTTCATTAGACACAAAGAAAAAAAGTGAGTGTCATAAATTAAATGGTGTAACATTTGCATCAGTTGATGCAACTCCTACCCCATCCTTACATTTTAATTGTAAAGGTTTTACTACTCCAGTTCTTAAGGTTGGAGGTGGAGTTCCAAAAAAGACTAACCACGCTGAAATGGTAAATGATATTCAAGGCGGAACATCACAGGTAAAAGGCTTAACCACCGAATTTTCTGTTAAAAATGACCCTAGAATGGATTTAAATAAACTTTTTTTGAAATAAATGAAAATAACGCTTGCATTTTATTTTAAATATGATATAAATCTTTTTAACGATAAACAAAGAAATAGGAGCAAAAACAAAATATGAAGATTAAATTAGAAATGGCTGAAGGTATGGAACTTCCTGCATCAATTAAAAAGTATGTAGAAAGTGGTGAAGATGGAATTTTCTTAGAAACTGATAACATTCAAACAACTGAAAACATTACAAGAATTGAATCAGCACTTGCAAAGGAACGTGAAATAAGAAAAGAAGCTGAAAGGGTAGCAAAGTCATTCAGTGGGTACGATATTACTAAGATAGTAACAATGGAAGACGAACTCAAAGCTTTGAAAGCAGGAAGTGTAGACTCTGGTCAAGTGGATGAAATGAAAGAATCGTTGAAAGAGTATTATGAAAATAAGATTACAAAACTTACCGAAGATAATACCATCAAATCCAAAGAACTCGAAATTGAACTTGCAGAGAAAAAAGATTTTATAAGACAGTCAAATATGCAAAAGCTGGTTTGGGACATTGCAAAAGATGTTGCCCGACCAGAAGCTAAAGAGGAAATCATGAGTTCCCTTTTGAAATCATATGACTACGATGAGGATACAAACCAACTGACTACAAAGGATGGGGTTTCAACCATTGAGGAAACTTGCGAAAAGTTTTTTAAGGAGAAATCATTTTTTGTTAAATCATCACAAAGTGGAGATGCCAGTAGTAGTACTGACACCTCACCAAAAACAAAAAAGTGGAGTGATATGACAATGTCACAAAAATCCACACTTATTGCGACTGACAGAACTAAGGCATTAGCTCTAGCATCTGCGGAAGGAATTAAATTTTAGAGTAGTAAATGCGATATTTACCAAAAAGGAACTAACCTGCCGAGTGGTGGGTTAGTGTAAATACACATTAGATTGGGTGCGACACTCTTTTTAATATATTAAGAATAAATTAATTAAGAAAGAGGTCAATTATGGCAACAACTCAATTAGCAAACCTAGTAGTACCAGAAATTTATACAATGTATGGTTCAGTAGGTTCATTAGCAAACAATGTTATGGTTACATCAAACATTGCTTACACATCATCAGAATTAACAATGGCAATGGCAAGTGGTGGAGATTCTATCAAAGTGCCTTATTTCACAGGACTTGTTTATGCAGAACCTAACGGTGCATCTGATGACCCATCCATTTTATCAGTAGCAAGAAATATCAGTGCAAAGAAAGATATTGCTTTTAAACAACCATGTCATCAAAGTTGGTCTGTAATGGAACTAGCTGTCGATTGGTCTGGTGCTGACCCAGCTCAAGATATTTTCTCTAAAGTAGAAGATTATTGGGCAGAAGATTTACAACATCGTTATGTTAATACGGCACAAGGTCTTATTAATTTATCTCTTGCAGGTGATGGCGATATGGTAAACGACATTTCAGCAGGTGATGGTGTAGCAGCTGCTGCAACTAATCTTGTTAGTAGCAACGCAGTTATCACAACAGCACTTACATCTGGTGACAAACTAGGCGTTTATACAGCTACTGCAATGCATTCAACTGTATACGGCAACTTACTTAGACAGGATGAAATTGATTTTATTCAACCATCCGATGGCTCATTAGCACTACCTCACTACAAGCAAATGAGAGTTTTCTTGGACGATACAATGTACACAGAAAGTTATGGTGATGCAGGATTTGAAAAAATCAAATATACAACTCTGTTATTTGGACAGAACGCATTTGCAATAGCATCTGGTGGAAGTTTACTTAGTACTGAAGTGGAAAGAATTCCTTCAGCAGGTAATGGTGCAGGGGAAGAAAGATTACATTCTCGTAGAGAGTGGATGGTTCATCCTTCTGGATATACGTTCATTGGTGCAAATATTGTAGGAAATTGCCCAACACTAGATGAACTATCTACTGGAAGTAACTGGGTTAGAAATCTTGATAGAAAATATATTAAGATTGCAGGTTTAATTACCAACGGTTAATCGTATTTAAAACAGGTTTGCTCCTACCTGTTTCTCCGCTCTACCCTTTTTTGGGGTAGGGTGGTTTTAATTGAAGGAAGCACAATCATAAAAGGGAGAAATCATGGTAGATGTAAAAGAAGTAGTTAATTTAAACCTTAAACAGGTTAGAGAAGTTGCAGAATTTTTAGAGATTCCCAACTTTGCAAACAGAAGCAAAAATATTATCATTTCAGCAATTTCAAAATTGCCAGACGAAATGGATGTTAAATTAAAAGAATTTATGGGAACTGAAGAAGAAATAAAAGAGGGTGAAATGATTTTAGACGTTTCTGCACTTAATGAGCTAGATGAAGAATCAAAGGAAGAACCAGTAATACAGGGTATCACCTGTGCAGAATTGTGTGATGAAATTGAAAAAGCTTTAGAGGAGTATGAAAAATCTGATGTGTCATCATTTTTATCATTTGTGGCATTTTTTGACAGCAAAATAAGCAATTGGCATACAATCAGAAACGATATTAATCGCAGGAACGCAAAACCAAGGGAACAAATCTCGTTGGTAACTTTGAGAAGAATCAACGAGAAAATCATAAAAAATTTAGGATAAAATTATGGCACTAACAATCATAGCAACAGCAGGAGCAATTGATGCAAATTCATATGTTACTGAAACAGAATACTTGGCATATATGGAAACTAAATTGTATGCTACGACATTTTTGGCTCTTTCCGAGGATGATAAAAAGAAAGTTGCAATTGAAAGTGCTAGAATGATTGACATATATTTTAAGTTTTATGGTACTAGAACTAATTTGTCACCAATGCAAGCTTTAGCATTTCCAAGAACTAATGTTTTTGGGATTGGAGGATTGCTCATAGATTCGACTACAATACCCCAAAACATGAAGAACGCACAATGTGAACAAATGGTATACTTCGCAACAACTAATCCATTGTCGCCTATATACAACAAGTATGACAAGGTGACTATTGGTAAGGGTGCAGTAAAAGTTGAATACAACAAAGATTTGTCATACAAAATCATAAATAGTATTGTGACAGATATGTTAAGAATGTATGGTTCGGTACTAAGTAACGCTGACAATGCCAGAGCATACAGTTTACATTTAAATAGGAGTTAATAATGACGTATAACGATTTAGATTTAGATTTAAGTGAATTGGTGGGTGAACTATTACCCGAATTTGGTGCGGTTGGAACGGTCGAGATATTGAGTAATACAAATGAAGTTAGTATAAATGAAAGTCCATGGACAACTTCAACTGTTTTTGAAAATATCAGACTAACGCCACCAACTGAATTTACAAACAGAGTTGTTTTTGAGGATTCGATTCACAGTGAATTTGTAGTTATAAAAGGTTTATCTTGTTTTGTATCTGTAGAGGATGTAACAATAGAACCAATTCCTGATATGAGTTATTTGACAATACACCAAGGAAATTTAGAAGATACAACAGTTATAAATAAAAAGTTAAAAATTAAAAATGTGATTCCAATTATGTCAGGACAGGTTGTGATGATGTATGAATTAGAATGTGTGGTTTAATATGAAGTTTGGAAAAATGGCTAACTCAACACAGTTTATGAAAGCTATTGATTCATTTGTAAAAGATGCCAATGTAGGTTACAGAAAGAAGCTAACCAAAGCGGTTAAAGTAGGATACGATTCAACAGTACAATCATCTAGGGTTGACTTAGGATATTTAAGACTTGGTTGGAAAGTATCGATGTTTAAAGTGCCAAGGTTCAGTCATGTACCAGATGAAGAAAAGTCTGAAACTGCGTACCCATATTCAGCTGGTGATAAACCATCTGGACTGGAAAAAACACTTGCAGGATTGGACAGTGTGGTTGGGAAATTAAAGTTTGGAACTATTGGTAATTTATTTATTTCAAATCAAGTCCCATATGCGAGTGAGTACAATGAAGAGGATGGCATGACAAGAGATGCGGAGAAAGCAATAAAGGAAGTTTTAAATGATAAATAAATTAGACATCACTGCTGAAATAGTAGAAAGAGTTAAGGATGCAGAAATCATTGATAGCATTGGATATGAAAATTTTGTAGATGATTTTGGTAATGAAATATACTGTAAAGTAGTTATAATATCCGTTACGGATGTCCCAGAATCAAACACAGTGAACAGGTCATTATTTTTAATTGACTTTAGGATAGACGAAATTATAGGTAACGGACTTAAAAGACAAAACGATATTTTGAATAAAATATCAGATTTATTTAGTCCACTTTCAAATGACAATATAAGTATTACAATGCTAGATGGAACTAAGTATACGATACAAAGTGTAAATCAAATTGATGGGAAAGTGACAAAAAATAACAGGTACAGAAAAATAACAAGGTTGCAAATTAATGCACGAAAGGAAACATAAATATGACAATAACAGCTAGAAATCCACAGAAGGCAACACTTACTATAGGTGACGTAACTTTCTCAGAAAAATCAATTAAACCACCAAGTGTTGCAACTACTGGTAAACTGGACACTTCAAGTTCAAGCAATACGGCTACAGGGACAGTTGGGACAACAACATTAAAAACTTTCATTCCATCACTTTTCTCAGAGATGGGTGATGCAAGTGCAAGTGTGTTATATGACCCTGTTGAAACAACAGCAATTTATGCACTAGTGGGCATAACAAACCCAGTCGTAATTACTTGGGCAGACGGGGCAACACTTAGCTTTACAGGTTGGTTGGCTTCCTTTGAACCAGATGATGGTGATACAATTGATGCAACGGGTGCAATGTCCGCTAATATTACCATAGTTTCAAGTGGTGCAATACCTGTCGGTGCTGAAGCAGCAACAGGAGTATAATAAAAATTAAACAAACAAAAAGGAGCAAAAAATTTATGACAAATACAAGAATAACAGGAATTGATTCACTAGGAAAATTAAGAGCTAAAGTTAACACAAGAGAACTGATTGTAAAAAGCAAAAACCCAGATAGTGATGAAACTTTCACTTTTTTGGTGAGGGATTTATATTATAACGATTGGATTGAGCTTGGGGATATTATCAAAAGGCAATCTGCCCTACTTGAAGCAGTATCTTTTAAAACTAAACTTAAAGACACTGAGGCAAACAAAGAGAGGATAGTTAAAGCACAAACTGATGCGATAACTAAATATGCAAAAGACCACCCAGAATTTCAGACAGAGATGTTGGGGATTTCATTGTATTTGTTCGCAAAGACTGTGGTAAACGAGGATGGTACTGATTTTGGCAATCCAGATAAATTGGTTACTTGGTTAAAACAAAATGTTGACCTAAACGACTTAGCAGATAATCAAGAGGACATTGTAAATCTTTCAATTTCTCCAAAAGATGTGGAGCTAGTTGAAAAAAACTAATAGAGGATGTTTACTTAGACTTAGTCTGTGAATTAAGTCTAAAAAGTGGCATCCCACAACATAAGCTATTGGAAAATTTTTCTTTGCGAGAATTGAAACAATTGATTTGTTATAAATTAACAAAAGAAAAAGAAACTAGTAAAGAGGACATTTTATTTGCCAGATTAATGCTGTTAATGAACGGTTTATGGGGTAAAGAGAAAAGGGAACTTGCTACATTTTTAGTTGATTGGAAAGGAACTGACAATGCGGAGGCTGAAAAATCAAACAACAAAATTACACAAAGTATGGACGAAAGTAAGCAACTTTGGGAATTGTACACAGGAAGGAAAGTTAAACCAAAATGTCAACCTTAGCAAAACTAGTTATAGAGATTGAAGCTACTAAAGCAATGACAAATCTTAGAAGTCTGGAAAAAACTCTGGACTCTTCTTCAAAAAACATGCTAAAAATGGGAGCTAAGATTGGATTATTAACAGCTCCTTTAGCATTGTTTGCAAAGCGGGGGGTTCAGTCCTTTATAGAGTTTGATGGTGCTATGACAAAGTCATTAGCTATTATGGGGGATTTGTCCGATACTATGGTGGGTAAATTAAGAGAACAAGCACTTGTATTATCTAATGAACTTCCAATTTCAGCTAAAGGTATGGCTGAAAGTTATTACTATTTAGCTAGTGCGGGTATGAATGCAACTGAATCTATGAAGGCATTGCCAATTGTTGCTAAATTTGCAACAGCGGGTAATGTTGATATGGCTCTCGCTACTGAATTACTCGCCAGTTCCCAAACTGCATTGGGTTTGAGGGTTGATGACACCGCTAAAAGTATGGAAAATTTACTGTGGATTTCAGATTTGTTTGCAAGAGGTAACCAACTATCTATGACATCTATGCAACAATTAGGTGAAGCCATGCAGAGAGATGCAGGTGCAACCATCAAGATGTTTGGTTTGGACTTGGTTGACAGTACAGTTGCTCTTATGGCATTCGCTGATGCAGGTGTTCGTGGTGCTATGGGTGGTAACACATTTGGTAGAATGGTAAGGTTGTTATCTGCAAGTGCTGTAAAAAACAAACAAGCGTTCGAAGATATGAATATTCATGTATTTGGTGATGACAAAAAAATTAGGTCATTTGTGGATATATACAAAGATTTTGAAGTTGCTTTTGCGGGAATGGCTCCAGAAATTAAAATTGCACAACTTGAATTATTAGGTTTCAGTACTCTAGCATCCAAATCAATTCTTCCCCTTATTGGAATGAGTGATGCCATGGCGAAAAATAAGGAAAAAATGTTAGACGTGGGTGGTACAACTGACGAAATTGTAAAAAAACAATTGGAATCATTGTTATCCCAATTGAAATTACTGAAAAATCAATTTACAAATTTATCAATAGTATTAGTAAGTACATTTGAACCAGAATTAAAAAAATTGGTTGGATTTCTTCAAAAAACTGTTGCAAAATTTCAAGGATTGAGTAAAGAGACAAAAAAATTCATTGC
>Ga0209414_1001202_pt1 | contig 12386 bp, 15 predicted proteins | sample LakVidmifraction_4_FD_181154 | JGI IMG/M metagenome (GOLD analysis project Ga0209414, IMG submission 181154) | Hypersaline microbial communities from Lake Vida, Antarctica - Brine Hole Two &gt;0.2 micron (SPAdes) (version 2) | ecosystem: Environmental > Aquatic > Non-marine Saline and Alkaline >... | reverse complement strand
AACTAATATTAAACGAGTACAGTCCCTGTACGGGATCAAGTCCTTCGACGCTGCAGCAGTGTACGCCAAGAAGAACTTCAAAGACGAAGGCGGCATCATCCTGGCGCGAAATCTTGAGCATGTAAGTGCCGAGATCTTTACCCAGGAATTTGCTGGCCTGACTTTTCTGCAGCAAGGCATCGCGGTCAATAACGAGGGCGGCTATGCTACTAGCATCCGCAAGCTGAAACTGAAAACCGTTGGCGGGTTCCGTGAGTCTGGCACCAACACGAACACCACCGGCAAGATCACTCTTGAAGGCGAAGACGACAGCATCCCAGTGTTCACGAAGGAAGCCGAATCAGACTGGTCGGAAATCGAATTGAAACAGGCAGAGCTCGAAAACATCAACTTGCCGAGCCGATTCTTTGAGGGCCATGCTGAGCTGTATAATCGTGAGATTGATGACATCGGGTTTTTAGGCCAGGTACGCACTGACGGTAGTCAGAAAACGACCGGCTTGTTGAACTACGCTGGATTCGCAACTAGCGCTGCTGTCACAACTGCCGTGCTGTCTACCGGCCAAGCTTTGTATGAGGAAATTGCCGAGCTGATCGTTAGTCAGTGGGCAGGCGTGTTGAACGTCGATACCTACAAAGCAGACCGTGTGACCATGCCTTCATCTGTGTATAACATTGCGTCGACTAAGATCTTGAATAGTGCAGGTTCTGAGATGTCTGTATTGCGGGCGCTACAGAGCAACTTCCCGACAGTTACCTTTGGTCTCACAACCAAGGCCGGCGATGTTGGCGGGTCTTCCGTAACCGTAGCGTTCAGTTCCAACCGTAGGGCATTGCAGTTCCGTTTGCCGGTACCGCTAAACGTGTCAAGCGTAGACCAGCGCGGCTTTAAATACTACGTCGAGTCATATTTTGGTCTAGCAGGTCTGGACGTGATTGAAGATGACGCGGCGCAGCTTCTGACAGGGTTGTAGCGCATTGGTCAGCCGCTGATACAGGGCTGACAATTTTTAGGAGAGATGTATGGCTGATTTAAAAGAAAATAAATCACAAAACGAGAAGACTTCATCGGCAGCACCGGCTGGAATCAAAAACATATCAGGTAGACGGCACAAAATCTATGGTGTCATGGTTCACCCCGGCGAAACGTATGCGCCGAATGACATTGATAAAAAAGACCAGCGTAGCAATCAGCGCGTCAATAATGCTGTTGCATCCGGCTCACTTGAGCGCGTATAAAAATGTCACTTAGCGACGACTTCATCATTAGGTTCCCGGAGTTCGACGCAGCGATGGTTACTCAGTACGTGCCGATTTTGGCGCCGCTGTGGTCGTGCTATTGGGGTGGCAGTTATGATGAGCCATGCGGTAAAGAAATTGTACTCAACTTAATAGCGCATCTGCTTGTGGGCGAGACAACCGCAGGAAGCGGCAATATCAAATCGGCTCAATCAAAGTCTGTTGGTAGCGTGTCAGTTTCGTATAGCCAAGGCTCAGTATCAACAAGCGATCGCAATATATGGCTAAGCACGACGCGCTATGGTTCAAGATATTTACTGTTAACGTCCCGCAGCGCTGGCGGGGTATTCGTATGACGCTGACACCCGAGCAAATGATTAAAGGCACATCGGCTTATCTCAAAAACATTGAAAAAGCCAAGCGGGGGTATGTGGCCGTTGGATTGCCATCCGAAGAAGTCGGAAGCACGATTTACGAGGACGGGCAAACGGTTTCTCAAGTCGGGGCTAAACACGAGTTCGGAGTCGGTGTTCCCAGACGTTCGTTTTTGCGCTCTCCATTCACTGCAAAAAAAGATGAGTTAGAAGCCGCTATTGTAAAACAATTTGAAGACGTTTTTAAAAAAGGAAAATCGGCTGAGCAGGCTCTAGGCTTGATTGGCACCGTTGCTGTAAATATCAGTAAGGGCGCATTCACAACGAGAGGCTACGGCGAGTGGCCGGACATTACTCAGGCTACAAAAGAAGCTAAGGGCAGCAGCCAGATCTTGATCGATACGGGAACGCTACGCAACTCAATCACTTATGTATTGCGCGGCATATGATCATTCTTGACGTGTCAGATGCGCTCGAAGGTTTTGATCGAACAACGGTTATCAAGACCGTGACCGAGACCACTGTAGATTTTCAGCCGATTAACGTGGTTACATTTCGAACTCAGCTATGCGTTATTCAAGTTGCTCAAAAAGAAATAATAAACCCAGCAACAATTGACTGGTCGCTTGAATATATCATGGTGCACAGCCGCCAGGGTATTGAGATGGATGAATTAATCGAACACGACGGGCGAGACTACAAAGTAACGGACCGCGGCCCGTGGCGCGGTTATGGTTATACAGAGATTATTGCGGCAGAAACGAAGCGGCCGCTGGTGGCGATAACATGAACGAATCATTGAGGCTAACGGCTCTATTCGTGCGCGACCTGCTGAGTTATGACGAGCAGTTAATTCGCATCGGTCGGCAGAATTACGATATCGACGATTTCACCATTGGCTATATTGGCGTGGATTCTTTGGGTGCAGCACAGCGACTTGCCAGCGGCGAGAAGTACGACGGCATCGCAGAACTGATGAGTTATCAACAGCAATGGCAAGCACCTGTTACAATTTCATTCTACGGTGCGGAAGCGTGGTCTACTGCCACTAGATTTGCTTTGTTGATACAGTCTCAGAAATCGCGTGAGCTGCAAGAAATATTAGGAATAGGCATTTATCAGGCATCAGGACTTACTGATGTTAAGATCTTAACTGGACAACAATACGGCGAGCGGCAGGAACTAACACTAAACGTACGCTACGCAACGGCGGCAGATATTGATACACTACGCATTGATACTGCACAAATCGAATTACGAAGCGAAAGCGGCCTAGAATTTGAATCATAATCACAAAACGGAGGCTCTAACATGAGCATTAGCATTAATAACGTCGTTACGGTAACGCTGCTGCAAGGCGGCGCGCTGGCAATGGCTGATAATCCAAATGTCGTTACAATTATAACAAGCGAGCAGCAGGGGCCGCTATCAACATCGGGCCGCTATCGCATCTATTCAGAGTCCGCAAGCGTTGCTGCTGATTTTGGTACAGCCAGTGCGGCGTATGATTTTGCACTTTCGTTTTTTGGCACATCGCCAAACGCCACAAATGCAGGTGGCTTTCTAGTCATTGGATACTGGCGCGGCACTGAGGAAGAGGTACTGGCAACGGCTGCCAGCTTAAATGGTGCACAGCTATCCGAGGCCACCATTGTCGGTGCATTGCAGCAAGTGGCAGATGGAACGTTGACGGTCGAAGTTGACGGTACACCAGAAGCCTTGACAGGCCTGGACTTCCAGAGCGCAACTTCATTGTCAGCAATCGTTGCAGTAATAGACACAGCACTGATTGGCGCAACAGCAACAATTAACGATCAGCGTGTTGTGATTACCAGCGACACGACCGGCGCACTAAGTACCATCACGTTCGCCACCGACCCGAACACAGGTACGTTCATCGGCCAAACATTAGCATTAACCACGGGCTCAGGCGGATTTTTAATTCAAGGCGCAGCGTCAGCAACGCTTACGGCTGAAACCAAACTTGCGGGCATTACAGAACTGTTCTCACAAGTAAAATTTCGCGGCGCGATGTTTATCGATAATCCGACTGATAGCGAGTCAAAAGATTTAGCAGAGTGGGGACAGGCTAACGACGTGCTGCAGTATGATGTTTTTGACAGCCCATCTAATCTGCTTGTAGACCCATCTAACGTAGTCTGGGATATCAAATTATCGAGCCTGACAAACTATCGTATGCTTTACAGCAATACCGGCAACCGCAAACTGGCCGTCTCTTATATGGCGCGTGCGCATACTGTTAATTTCCGTGCCGAAAATTCAGCACTGACTATGCACCTAAAGGAGCTTTCAGTTGCTGCAGAAGAATATACTCAGACCCAAGTTAATCAAGCGCAAACAGTTGGGCTAGACATCTATACCACTATTAAATTGACGCCTGCAATCCTGACGAGCGGGGCAAATGCCTTTACTGACGAGCGATATAATTTGATCGCATACGTCGACTTTCTGCAAATCGACATGTACAACTTGCTAAAACAAACTAGTACGAAAATTCCGCAGACTACTCGTGGCGTTAATCAGTTAATTGACCAAGCAGAAAAAACAACTATTCAATTCGTGCGGGCCGGCGTTTTTGCGCCGGGCACTTGGTCTAGCCCGGATACGTTCGGAGATTTGGATACATTCAAACGCGGAATTGCCAATAATGGTTTTTACTGGCTTGCTGGCTCTCTGGCTGCACAGGCGCAAAATTCACGTGAGGCGAGAGAATCGCCAGTGCTCCAGGGGGCTGTAAAAATGGCCGGCGCAATTCATTCGGTCGATCTAATTGTGGTAGTTAATAGATAAGGGGAAAAAATCATGGCAGGCATTGCATTAGCAGTAGATAGTACCACCGTAATTATAAATGGGATGGCCATTGTGGACTTGGTTGAGGGCGATTACATTGTAATCACTCCGGCAAACCCAGCGACATCGCACATCAACAGCGTCAACGGCGGCGTAAACATCAACGAGCGTTCAGATCGTGGTGTTCACGATCTAACATTGAGGGTTCAGCGCCACAGTATATCTGACCTATTTATGAACAGCCTGTTGCTACAGTCGCCGCCAGCTATGGTAAATGGCGGCGTTAAAGAGAGCTTTAATCGCGATGGCACGGGCGGCGTTGAATATTGGATCATGGAAAACGGTAGCATTACGACTCAGCCGACTAGCACTAAATCTAGCACTGACGGCAACGCGCTGCAGGAATACGTGATTCGCTTTAGGAATGCTTCGCGGAACCTGTAGCAACACTATCATTGATTAAATAAGAGTTATTATAATGGCAAAAAATACACATGAAAAAAATGCACCGCTAGAAATGCTAAAAGCGGTACATGATGACCAAGCAGCAACACTGCCGAGCGGCCGCACTTACACGCTAACGACTATGACGCACAATCATCGCAGACGTGTATTCGCGTTTTTCACTAAGCGCCAAAGTGAGATCCAAACGGGTGATTTTTCATTTTTAGATTCAGTAGAGTTTGAGCCTGTTGAAAAAGTGATCATGGATACCGTGCTGTATGACGGTGGCCAGCTGAGCAAGTCGCATTCGCATTGGGATGACTACCCAGAAGATTACGTGGTTTTTATCGTGACGATGCTAGGAGCGATATCGTACCCTTTTTTGAAAGGGAACCTTGGCGGCTAACAGTCCCAACGCCACTCCCTGAGCCCAGTATTATTGGGCGTACGAACCTGAGCAATCAGACCATGGTGGAGCACGCACTTGTTCGCCATGGTTATGGGACTCTCGACGAGATCAGGCAGATGGAGGCTGTTGACTTTCTTGACGCAATAGAGTATCAAGAGATCGCGTCAGCCATCGAGCAGTACCACATAAACGAAGCGCAGCGGGCACGATAGTACGGCCCGCTGTCGTGCTATACTGAGACAAATCTAACTATAGTGGGCTCAAAAAAATGGCTCAAATAACAGAAATCATCACCAAATTTTCCTTCGAGGGTTCAACTGGGCCACTCAAAGATTACAACGGCAGTCTGGGTAAGAGCATTGGCCTGCTTGCTGGCATGACTGCAGCCCTTGGCGTTGCTGTTGTGGGTATCAATAAATGGGTCACTGGCATAAGCCAGTCGCTACAGCCGCTTATAGACCTTAACGCACAGACTGGCGTATCAGTCGAGAAGATCCAAGAATTATCCTTCATTGCAGAACAATCCAGCTCATCAACAGAGGCTTTGTTCTCATCCTTGAGCGGCCTAGGCGAGAAGATAGGCGAGGCAGCACAGAAAGGTAGCGAGGATTTTTCACGGCTTGGTATCAGCGTCAGGAGCGCCAACGGGCAAGTTAAATCAACCGACACCGTATTAACGGAAGTTGGCAACCGATTTAAACAGCTTGGCTTGTCCATGAACGAACAGCAAGGTTTTGCCGCAGCGCTTGGCATAGACCCTAGCCTGCTTAGCATGATGAACCGAACCGGCGCTGAGATGGAAAAATTACGATTAAAATCGCAGTTGCTGGGTATTCTCACAGCAGATCAGGTAAAGAGCGCGCAGGACTACAATGACGCGCTAGGTGCGCTGGGTTTCGCAATGGATAAAGTAAAGCAATTTATCGCCGTTGGCCTTGCGCCTGAGCTTACTGACATGACAGATAAATTTACTGATCTTTTAATAGCTAACAAAGACTGGATTATTAAAGGTATCAAGGCCACCGTTGAGATATTAAACGATCTGGTTGACGCATTAATTCGGGTCGCTCCGTTTATAGCCGCTGTCGGCGCGGCGTTCTTAGTCGCAAAAATCCATACGCTGGGTTTTGCTGGCGCAATGGCCCTCGTGTCCCTGCCTATCATTCTGGCTACTGCTGGCATACTAATTGCATTGCTTGCGCTTGATGATTTAATCGTAGCATTTCGAGGCGGTAAATCTGTCATCCGAGACTTCTTTTTACCTTTTTTTGACATCAAGCCAATTTTGGAGGGCATTGCGACTGTTTTTAATTTTGTTGTCGATACCATTTTTGTTGGTGCCAAAACTATATTTGACGCATTAGGCCCGCTCGGGCCGATTATTGCTGTTATCGGCGCAGGTTTTGCCATTGCCTCAATTGGCCCCGCTGTATTCGCTGGCGCCCTCGCTCTGATAACATCGCCTATTACCCTGATAATCGCAGGAATAGCCGGAATACTATTTATCGTGGGTGATCTATCAAAATCTCTAACAGGCGGTAAATCTATCATCCGAGACTTCTTTTTGGAGTTTTTCGGGTTTGACATCAAGCCCGTATTGATTGGTATTATTGATGGATTTAAAGAGGTATTCGAAACATTAAAAAACTTCGGGGTTTCGATTTTTGATAGTTGGGTACAAATATTTTCAGGTATAGGGGATATTTTATCAGGCAATTTCAGCGCGGGGTTTGACAAAATAGGGGAAGGATTTTTAAAGATGGTTAAAACGTGGGGTGAGCTATTCGCGAGTGTATTTGGCGGCATATTCGATTGGGCCAAAAACGCAGCGATGGATATTTTACCGGATTGGGTGTTGGATTTAATTGGGCCAGACAAAGTGGCGGTACCATCTGTAATGTTATTGTCAGATGGAAATCAGGCGTTTCAGCCCGGCGGTAGCGTGAGCAACAGTAACACACAATCCAGCACGGTTGAGCAAACCGTTAACATGGAGATACGCACATCAGATCCAGAACGGGCAGGACGAGCGGCGGCGGATGGGATCCAACGACAGCTTGAGGATACACGTAACCAGACGCGCGGCAGAGGTGGTAGATAATGAGCATTCAGACTTATAAGGAGGGTCAGTTCACAGCGGGATCTGACGATGAGTTTGTTGGTATTGGCGGCTTTACTACATCAGCAATAGTGAGCGAGAGGCTCTCTCGCAGCGCGTCTGTTCCAGTAACTTTTCTTGAAAACGGCACACACATTAATGATCACATCATACGAGATCCACTGATATTGAGCATAGAAGGAAACGTCTCTGATGTTTTCGCACTTCAGGACACTGTCATTTCTGAGTCTGCACAACCAGCGGCTGGCAATATTACTCAATATGCATCTGAACGAACCACTGCTCAGACAAAAATCGCGGCAGGGATTGCTACTGATTTTACTAGCGCTAGCGCCGAAGCTGACGCAAAAATTGAGTCGAGACAAATAGCATCGAGAGATTTAGGACAACAAGATAAAAGTGCGATCAGCAACACAGACAGCTTTTTATCTGCAATAGCAGGGCAACAGGCTAGTAACAGTCTGATCACTATTAGCACGACGTTCAATAACTATACAAATATGTATATAAACTCATTTGAGGCAACAAAGGACAACAAAAATAAATCGGTCTCTTTCACAATGGAGCTTCAGCAATTACGTTTTGCTGATACTATATTTGCAGAAAACGGGCCAGCGTCTAACCCATCAAGCGCGACCAATGGGCAGACTGAAGGGGAAAAAGACAAAGGCGTACAAGAGGGCGAGGAGGTGCCAGAGAGTCTTTTGTTCTCGATTAAAAAAGGCGTATTCGGAGGCAACGATGAAGAAGCTACAAAATCTAACAACTGAGCCCATCCAGAAGCACACGATCTTGTTTGAAAAAGACGAGATCACATTCGTGTTGCGCTTCTACCCGCGGACTCAGGTATGGATGTTTGATGCAGAGTTTGGTGGCAGAGCAGTGTACGGCCTGAAATTATCCGTTGGCGTGCTGCACATGCTAAGCCAGAACCAGCCATTTGATTTTATTTGCGTTGACCGGAGCGGGAACGGTATTGACCCATTTACGCGGCAGGATTTTAGCGGCGGGCGCTGTGAAATCTATATGCTGGAGGCTGATGACATGGAACAGATCCGTGGTGTTGAGGTGCAGTTTTGAGTATCCCCAGATTTAACCGAAACTACCGCTTAGAAATTGACATCGGGACTAGAACCGAAATCATACAGCCGCCAATGCGCATTAGTTTTGATGCTGATAAATCAATTATGGGTGGGCTAAATAATGCCAATATCCAGCTGTATAACATCGCCGAACAAAAACGATTGGCGCTGGCAAAAGATGCAGAGCAACAGGGCAAGCGAATTCCCATACGGCTATCCGTCGGATACCAAGACAAGCTCGAACTGATATTCAAGGGCACAATATTCACGGGCGGCACGGAAAGACAGGGACCAGATCTTATCACAACAATTGCATCGCAAGACGGGGGATTTGATTTTACCAACAGCTTCACTAGCCGGACGGTTGTGGGCGGAGGGAATGCTGTAGATGCTGCTCGCAAAGACATGAGCAACACCGCCGAGGGAAAAATAACCAAGCGCCCTATATTAACGCGACCGAAGGTTTTGGTCGGAAATAGTGCACAACTAATAGATGAGATGGTCGGGCCGGATGAAACGTGGTACATTGAAAATGAACAACTTTTTATCATCAAAGACAACGAGGCGATAAGCAACTTTATCCCCGTTGTCAGCGCTGCTACTGGTCTTATCAGCACACCAACGCGCCAAAATCAACGGGTGACGTTCCAGACGCTGATTAATCCAACCGTAAAAATTGGCCGGCGCGTTAAACTCATTAGCTCAACCGCGCCATATATGAATGGCGTTTATAGGATTGAAACGATCAATTATAACGGCGATAATTATGGCGATGCGTGGAGCCAAACATGCACAGGAATGCTTGGCGAGGGGGCAGTAGTGTTATGAACGAAAAACTACAGCTAGTCGATATACTAAATAGCGCAATAGATTTTGCATTAACCAATTTGCATACCGCAACTATTGCAAAAGTGACTGGCGTACAAGCAAAAACAATCAGCGTGCAGCCGGTTACAAATCGTGTTGTTAACGGGCAATCAATTCGCCTACCAGAATTTATTGAGGTGCCCCCCGTTTTTATGCAGGGCGGCGGGAGCTATACGGCTCACCCGATAGCCGTAGGCGATTACTGCCTGCTGATATTTACAGAACGCTGTTTCGATCGCTGGTACGACGGATTGGATTTTCAAAACCCAGCAGAGTTTCGGATGCATGATTATAGTGACGGCCTTGCTATTGTGGGCGTAAATCCTATGGCCGGAGCACTGACTATCCCGAGTGTGATCCAACAAACAGGCGACACTAATCAGGATGGCAATTATACACATCAAGGAAATCGAACCCAGATAGGTGATATGACAATCACGGGCAATTTACTGGTGAACGGCAATATAACGTGCACCGGCAATATCTCTTCTGCATCAGCAACTATCGGCGGCATCGATTTCGGTACGCACACGCATCCGGGCGACAGCGGCGGCAACACAGGAGTACCTCAATAATGAGCGTTTCAGGACTCGACAATAATTTAGATTGGCGATTCGGCAAAGGACGCGCGGTGTACAAGCGCGACTCAGAAGCTATCGCGCAAAATGTGTTAACGCGATTGCGATCATTTAAAGGGGATTGGTATCTGGACACAAAAGCGGGCATAGACTGGATGCAACTATTGAGCAATCTTGGAACAGAGCGGCGCATTATCAGAGCCATAGAGTCAACGGTGCTACTAACCGAGGGCGTTATTTCAATTCAAAAACTGGGCATCATTCGACGCAATTCAAATCGAGGTGTTACAATTGAGCTACAATATACCGACGTATTTTCACAGCAAGATTTACAAACTCTGGAGCTCACCGCATGACAGCGCCAAAATTCACGCCTGAAGGCATTCAGGTCCAGACTTTTCAGGAAATCTATGACGAGATTGCGGCGGGCTATCGGACAATTTACGGCGAAGATATTAATCTCGCCGCTGATACGCCAGATGGTCAGCGTGTGGCGATTGAGGCACAACTCGTATTAGATTCGCAATCATTTGGGGCGCTCGAATATAACCAGCGCGATCCTGATTTTGCGCTGGGCCAGTCTTTGAACTCCATTATCAAACTATCAGGCATTAATCGCAGGCCCGCGACCCGATCACAAGTTGACGTTTTGGTTGTCACTGATAGACTATTAACGCTCCCGGTAGACTACGCGGTTGAAGACGAGCTTGGTCAGTCGTGGACAACATTAGCCATCAGGGATTTATCGGCGGGCACAACAACGGTCACCCTTTTTGCTGAAGATTTTGGCTCCGTTGAAGCGGATGCGGCTACTATTATTAATCCAGTTACCGTTGTCATCGGTGTTCAGTCAGTCACCAATCCGATAGCAGCAACCGTTGGAATCGACGAAGAAACAGATCAGGATTTACGCGTTCGCAGAAATCGTTCACTCGAAACGCCGCGGTCATCTAGTACTGGGCGAATGTTTACAGCGCTAGCAAGTTTACCCAACGTGATAGACGTGGCGGTTTACGAAAACGATACAGACGTAACCGATGCTGATGGCATACCGGCGCACAGCCTGTGGATTGTGGTTGAGGGTGGCGCGGTGTCATCTATTATCGAGACAATGGTCAAAAACAAAACGGGCGGCAAAGGAATGGTGGGCTCAGTCACCGGAACGTTTGAGGAGGATGTGTTACGGCCAAATGGATCTACATTTACCATCATCCATAGCATGACGTTTGACCGGCCTGTTTTTGTGCCAGTGTTAGTGAGATTAGATGCTACGCGCAAAGACTCTGGTAGTCCAATTGATGAAGCGCTAATCAGCCAATCCATTGCCACAAAGACCTTTTTCATCGGCGAAAATCTATTAGCTAGTGACTTGTACAGATTGGCATTCGATGCGGGCCAAAATTTTATCCCGACTAATCTACAAATAAGCAGCGACGGAGGAGTAACTTACACCGACGGCCGTTTATTGAGCGGCTTGAATGAAAAATTTAGTATTGCTGCTTCAGATGTTACTGTGACTGAGATAATCTAGTGAGCTTCGAATCCGAATACGTCAACTTGCTGATTAAGCAATACTGGGAAAAACCCAAGGCAAACGCTGAAATAGCAATGAAAGCCGGCGTGTGGCGGAAAACATTTGAGTGGATTGATTCATTTAGTGACGAGTTCGATCTCGATAATGCAACCGGCGACAGGTTGGACATCATTGGGCGGATAGTGGGTATAGGGCGTATTGTTCCGTTCGTTATTCCTAAGATTGCTTTTGGTTTTGACGAAAACGAAAACGCCCGCGGCTTTGATGATAAGTTTTCACCGCTGACTGATCGTACGCCATTTCAAGATAAATTTGAGCGTGAGTATACGAGTCTTCAGCTTGACGATACGGCGTACCGTTTTTTTATTCGTGCAAGAATTTCAAAAAATGTGGGTGGTCCTTATTTAGTAGACGATCGTGGGCTATCTATTCAAGCGGTCATCAATACGTTATTCAATGGACTAGCGTACGTTATTGATAAAAAAGATATGACGCTCGCGTTATACGTTTCGCCGAGATTTAATCTTGATCAATTACGCGCTATAATAAAGCTTGGGTTAATTCCGAAGCCGCAAGGTGTAAGATACGGAGTAATAGTACAAGCGGGGCCGGGGGAAACGTTTGGTTTTGCAGATAACGTAAATGCGTTACCGTTTGCAGATAAATTTGATTTAATCAACCAGCCAGGCGGCAGGTTTGCTAACAAGGTGGTAATTTAACATGGCAAAAATTGATAGATACAACGGCAACGTAAAAGCGGTCGGCAGCGAGGCACTGGGCACTGAGCGCACAATATTTGGAAGTACGGATCAATCAGATACGCTTGATGCAAACATCACGACAGATTTGCTCAGGGGATGGGGAATTGTTGGCGTAAACGAAAATCCAACAAAACAGGATTTTAATGGACTTGCATTTACCCTTGGCCAG
>Ga0209414_1001201_pt1 | contig 12387 bp, 14 predicted proteins | sample LakVidmifraction_4_FD_181154 | JGI IMG/M metagenome (GOLD analysis project Ga0209414, IMG submission 181154) | Hypersaline microbial communities from Lake Vida, Antarctica - Brine Hole Two &gt;0.2 micron (SPAdes) (version 2) | ecosystem: Environmental > Aquatic > Non-marine Saline and Alkaline >... | reverse complement strand
ATATCCGACGCTGTACGCCGTGGGCTCAGACTTAAGAAAGTAGAAGAAGAGATGGCTAAGTGCGAAGTGCGCTGCGCCAACTGCCACCGGAAGAAAACATACGAGCGAGGCGGCTGGGGACATCACGGTTGAATTTTGTTTTTGTTTTTCCCCCCACCCCATTTACAACGCCCCACACACGCTGCTACACAGCACCAACAACAACCCCGTATTAGCCTCCTACAAGCGGAGCTTGACTACATGCCTATTATAAAAGCCGAACCAAGCACGGAATATCCAGTGCCATTTGACCTGTCCGACGAGGACTTTGATACTTTCGCGGATAAACTAGCCTCTATAGGTAATACAGCTGAGTTGCTTGAGCAGTTAGGCGCCCCGGTAGAGTCCAATAAAGAGAACCTCGAAGAGGAAGCTGCGTTACTAGATGCGGCTATAAATAACCAAAAAGTCACCCCACTAACTCAGAGCCTGCCAGCTGCCCTTGGCGCTGCGGCTTTCTTACGTGCATATGGTCAAGGCCGGGCTGTCGATGCAGAGCGGGTGCGTCTCGCACTTACTAATAAGCTGCTTGAGATTGCCGACTGTGGGGACATTAAGTTTGAGCTAAAGGCTATTGAGCTGCTTGGTAAGCACTCAGATGTTGGACTATTCACCGAGCGTAGCGAGATAAACGTCAACTACAACTCCCCCGAAGCACTAGAGAGTGCCATTAAGGAGCGGGTCAAACGGTTACTAAATGCGGACATAATAGATGTGAAGCCGCTGGGTATGGACCTCGACGAAGAGTTAGGCATACTTGACGTAGATTTTGAGGAGTTAAACCTAGAGTGACGGTAGCAAACGTCTCCCTTAAAGATATCCATAAGATACTCCCCAAACTGACTACGGCGGAGCAGGAGCAGCTGCTCGCAGAGCTTGATAAGCTAGATAAGCTCAAGACGCGTGCCCTGTCACGCAAGCGGTTCCTCAAGTTCGTAGAAGAAGTCTGGCCTTCGTTTATTGCAGGACGGCATCACGCTAAGATGGCGGATGCGTTCGAGCGCGTGGCGCGCGGGGAGCTTAAGCGGCTGATAATCAACATGCCGCCTAGGCATCGGCTTGATATAAGAGAACAAATCCCCACTACGCAGGGGTGGAAAACTGTGGAAACCGTGGAAGTCGGGGATTATGTGTTCGCCCCGGACGGCGCACCTGTGCAGGTTACGGGTAAATCTGCGGAGTACGACGAGGAAATCTACGAAGTAACGACGAGCGACGGTCAAGTGGTTAGGTGTGATGCCACACACCTATGGACGGTGCGGTTTGGGTCAAACGACAGGCCGTATCAGACGCTCTCTACACAAGAAATACTTCATAAGTTGGAGACAGAGAGTTGGCGTAGGACGGGCAACCTCCCGATACTACCCCCGCAGGGGGCCGCTGAGTACCCACACAAGGATAACTTACCCCTAACGCCATACATGCTAGGTGTATGGCTTGGGGACGGCAGTTCCTACGATGCTACTGTCGGCTGCGGGTATAGTGACCAGTCCGCTATGCGCGCCCAAGTGGAGGCCGAGGGGTACAAAACCACGCACAATCCGAAATACCAGCAGTTCAATGTGCTTGGGTTGTACAAACCACTACGCGAGCAGGGTTTCCTGCGTAACAAACACATCCCCGAAGCTTATCTATGTGCGTCAATCCCACAGCGTATGGCGCTGCTTCAAGGGCTTATTGACACTGACGGCGACGTTACCGAGGAGGGGAAGGTGACCTTCAACAACAGCAATGAGCGGTTAATAGATGACGTGCTCTGCTTGTTGCACGGGTTGGGAGTGCAGGCGCGCAAGACACGCCGCCAGACAGGTTATAAAGGGAAGCCCAGCCAGCCGTCGTTCAGGGTTATGTTCAAGCTGGCGAACGCGGCGCGGCTACCCCGAAAAGCAGTCCGGTGCAGGGACAAACAGGGTAATTGGGGCCGCAGTATAGATATACGCAAAACAGCCGAGCGCGGAACAGTACAGTGTCTTGAAGTGGCCAATGAGGACGGGCTGTTCATGGCGGGACGCGGGTGGGTTGTAACACATAATACTAAGAGTGAGTTTGCCAGTTACTTACTCCCTGCATGGTTCTTGGGGCTTAACCCGGGTAAGAAAATCATCCAGTGTTCGCACACAGGTGAGTTGGCTGTAGGCTTTGGCCGTAAAGTGCGTAACTTGGTGGATACAGAGGTCTACCACGAGACGTTTCCTGACCTCAAGCTAGCCGCAGACAGCAAGGCGGCAGGTCGGTGGAACACATCGAAGGGTGGAGACTACTTCGCTATCGGTGTAGGCGGTGCTGTGACGGGTAAAGGTGCCGATGTGCTCATTATTGATGACCCGCATGCCTTGGAGGTTAGCACTCTTATACCCACGATGAAGGGCTTTGTTGAGCTTCAAGACTTGGCGGTAGGTGACTTTGTATTTGGCCCGGATGGAGAGCCAACCAAGGTGGTGGCCAAGTCTGCTGTGTACCACGAACGGCAGCTTTACGCGGTAGAGACGTACGATGGCGCTACTATATACGCAGATGCAGAGCATCTATGGAGGATTCGTACTTCTACGCGGGTAACTGACCCCTATCAGAATGTGCCGACGCGGGAGCTTCTAACTAAGCGGTCTAGTGCGTTTATGATACCCCGGCACTCTGCCGTGCAGTACGAAGTAGCTAATTTGCCAGTAGACCCTTGGGTACTTGGGGCGTGGCTTGGAGACGGTACTTCTTCGCTGGGGCGCATGACGGCGCACCCGGACGATGCGATATTCATGCGGGGCGAGTATAAACGTCGCGGCTACGAGACAACCGACCTTACAGACAAGTTCTCTTTCGGCGTTAAGGGGCTGCGAGCCGAGCTTATAGCGTTGGGCGTGCTAGATAATAAGCATATCCCGCAGGCGTATCTCACCGCGTCATTCCACCAGCGTATGGACTTGTTGTGCGGGCTAATCGACACCGATGGTAACGTGACTATCGGCGGGCAGTGTGTTTTCCATAATAAGGACGTGGCGCTTGTTGACCAAGTGGTCGAGCTATTGCACTCGTTAGGGCGGAAATGTAGGCGGCGCTCTTACCACACCAAGGGCAAATTCGGTGCGTGCCTGATGCATCGAGTGACTTTCAAACTAAAAGACTGCGCCTTGATGCCGCGCAAGCGGCATCGCACAAAGACTACGCACGACAAGCAGCACAGGTCTATAGTTGTAACCGACACGGGCCGCACTGGTTCGGTGCAGTGCATAACTGTTGAGCGCGAGGACGGTCTTTTTCTTGCGGGGCGGGGATATGTAGTCACCCATAACTCGGAGCAAGAGGCGGCGATAGCCGAGATAAATCCCGATATTTACGACAAGACGTACGAGTGGTATACATCTGGGCCTCGTCAGCGTCTCCAGCCGGGCGGTGCCATCGTCGTCGTAATGACACGTTGGTCTAAAAGGGACTTGACTGGGCAGATACTAAAGGATGCGGCTGCTAATGGCAGCTTAGATGAGTGGGAAGTCATTGAGTTTCCCGCTATTCTGCCTAGTGGCAATCCGTTGTGGCCTGAATTTTGGGACTTGGATGAGCTTGAGAAGGTAAAACGTGACGTCCCGAACTCCAAGTGGATGGCGCAGTACCAGCAGAACCCGGTTTCTGAGTCCGCGGCTATAGTTAAGCGTGAATGGTGGCAAGAATGGCCCCATGATGAGCCTCCGAACTGTGATTTTATCCTACAATCGTGGGATACTGCGTTCGAGAAGACCAGCCGTGCCGATTATTCAGCATGCACAACGTGGGGAGTGTTCTACCAGCCCGACGATAACGGAACTACTCAAGCTAATATCATCCTGCTCAACGCATTCCGGGACCGCATGGAGTTCCCGGAGCTAAAACGTGCCGCCATAGAAGAGTATAAGGAGTGGCAACCAGACGGCATCATTATCGAGAAGAAAGCAAGCGGTGCGCCACTTATATACGAGATGCGGGCTATGGGCATTCCGGTACAAGAGTTCACCCCGACGCGGGGTAACGACAAAATCTCGCGTCTAAACGGCGTAGCCGACATATTTGCCTCTGGTAGGGTCTGGGCGCCAGCCACTCGGTGGGCGGAAGAAGTCATTGATGAAGTTGCAGATTTCCCAGCAGGTCAGAACGATGACTATGTCGATACGGTCTCAATGGCCATGCACAGATTTAGGCGTGGGGGCTACGTGACTACTAACCTAGACGAGCCCGAAGATATCATGTACTTTAAGAGTCATAAACATCAGGGATATTACTAATGGTCAAGGCACTATTTCCTATCGGTAAAACTCAGTGGGCTAAATGGCGTCCTGAGCAGCAGATTGTGTTCAATGAGACGCGTGCAGTGGGTATATCGTTTGCCGAAGCTGTTGACTACGTCAACCGGCTAGAGCTGATTGAAGTAAATATCGCTCCCAAGAAGAAGAAGAAGAACATCTTTGATAGGATTGAGGACGTAGCCGAGGCCGTAGCACAAGTGGCAGAGGTAGCAGCGATGGTGTCGCCCGTAGTATCAATAGTAAGCACAGTCGTGAAAGCGACTAAAAAGAAAGTTAAGTAAATGGCCGTTGATAAATCAGTTAACCGAGCCCCACTGGGCCTAGACGCCACATCAAACACAGGCGTTATGCCGGGTGTAAACGTACCCCAAGAGGACCTTGAGGTTGAGATAGAACTTCCTGACGACGAGTTGGGCCTCGAAGAAACTGAAGAAGTTGAAGAAGATGAAGAGTTTAACGACAACCTCGCTGAACAGCTCGATGAAGGTGTGCTGACTGAGCTTGCTGGTGACCTCATCGGGGAGTTTGAAGAAGATATTAGCAGCCGTAAGGACTGGATACAGACGTACGTAGATGGCCTTGAGCTATTAGGTATGAAGGTAGAAGACCGTACGGAACCTTGGCCCGGCGCCTGTGGCGTCCACCACCCCCTACTAGCTGAAGCAGTAGTTAAGTTCCAAGCAGAGACTATGAGCGAGACGTTCCCGGCTCGTGGCCCTGTGCGCACACAAGTCATTGGTAAAGAAACCTCTGAGAAACGCGATGCCGCTGCTCGCGTCCAAGATGATATGAATTACCAGTTGACTGACGTGATGGTCGAGTATCGCCCTGAGCATGAGCGCATGCTGTGGGGCTTGGGCCTTGCAGGTAACGCGTTCAAGAAAGTGTATTATGACCCATCACTGGGTCGTCAAGTCGCCATGTATGTCCCAGCAGAGGATGTAGTTGTACCCTATGGCGCGTCCAGCTTGGAAGTCGCTGAACGCGTCACCCATGTAATGCGGAAGACCCCGAATGAGCTCAATAAGCTTCAAGCGTCGGGTTTTTACCGTGATGTAGACCTACCTGAACCATCTAATACTATGGATGAAGTTGAGCAGAAGATAGCTGAGCAGCTTGGTTTTCGTGCCGAGACTGATGACCGGTATAAGCTACTTGAGATGCACGTCGATATCGTTATCGAAGATGATAAGTATCGGGATAAGGAAGATGCAGATATCGCGCTTCCATACGTCATTACCATAGATAAAGAGACTACTACGGTCCTTGCTATCCGCCGGAACTGGAACCCAGATGATAAGAAAAAGCTTAAGCGCAATCACTTCGTACACTACTCGTACGTTCCGGGCTTTGGCTTCTATGCTTTTGGCCTTATTCACCTTATTGGTGCTTTCGCTAAATCTGGTACCAGTCTTATTCGTCAGCTTGTCGATGCTGGTACTCTATCTAACCTCCCGGGTGGTTTCAAAACTAAAGGCTTGCGGGTCAAAGGCGACGACACCCCCATAAGTCCAGCCGAGTGGCGCGACGTAGACGTCGCTTCAGGTACGATGCGTGATAACATCATGCCGTTGCCTTATAAGGAACCTTCACAGGTTCTTTACTCCCTCCTAGGGACGATTGTAGACGAAGGCCGTAGGTTTGCTGGTATGGCGGATATGAAAATATCCGATATGTCGTCACAGGCCCCTGTGGGCACCACGCTGGCTATTCTAGAACGCACTCTCAAGATGATGAGTGCCGTACAGGCCCGTGTCCACTATTCAATGAAGCGCGAGTTCCAGCTTCTTAAAGGCATCATCCGCGACTACACGCCAGACTCATACGACTACGAACCTGAAGAAGGTGGCCGTAAGGCCAAGCAGTCTGACTACGATATGGTCGAGGTTATTCCTGTATCGGACCCCAATGCTGCCACAATGGCGCAGAAGATTGTCCAGTATCAGGCTGTTATCCAGTTGGCACAGGGCGCGCCGCAAATCTACGACCTGCCCTACCTTCACCGTCAGATGCTTGAGGTGTTAGGTATCAAGAACGCGCAGAAGCTCGTCCCACTAAAAGATGGTGACGACATGAAGCCGCGTGACCCTGTGTCAGAAAATATGGATATTATTAACGGTAAACCTGTCAAGGCGTTTATCTATCAAGACCACGAGGCGCATATTATCGTGCACACGTCGGCTATGCAAGACCCTAAGATTATGCAGCTTCTCGGCCAGAACCCCAATGCGCAGGCTATGATGGGTTCAATGCAAGCACATATAGCCGAACACCTTGCCTTCGAGTACCGTAAGCAGGTTGAAGAGCAAGCTGGTGTACCGTTACCACCACCAGATGCAGAGATGGACCAAGATACCGAACTTGCCGTTTCACGTCTCGCAGCCCAAGCAGCTACACAGCTCCTCCAGAAGAACCAAGCCGAGGCAGCTCAGCAGCAGGCACAAGAGACTGCGCAAGACCCCATCGTCCAGATGCAGATGCAAGAACTGGAAATTAAGAAGGGCGAGCTAGAGCTTAAAAAGCAGAAGCTACAGGTTGATGCTGCTGAAAAGAACGACCGCCTTGAGATTGAGATGGCGCGTATCGAGTCTCAGGAAGAGATTGCGGGTATGAACATTGGGGCCAAGATGGCCACAGACCAAGCAAACCTATCAGCTAAAGAACAAGAAGCAGGGCTTCGTATGGGTGTAGAAATTGCCCGTGAAGCTGCGCGGACTGTAAAACCACAACAACCCGTTCCCGAAGAAGTTACACCTAAGGAGGAATAATGAGTGATGTTTTAAAACACCTATCAAAGAAGGTGCAGGATGAAATCGAAGTGATAAGCGCCGATTTAGCTCGTGGTACCGCTAAGGACCACGGCGACTATAAATACGCCTGCGGGATTATCCGCGGACTTATGATTACAAACGGTTTTATTGAGGAAATCGCACAAAGGATGGAACAAGACGATGATTGAGCAAGAGGACAATACTCTTCCGAATACCCCAGAACTATTTCTGGCTTCGGATGTAAACAACATTGAAGATGCAACAGTTCTACCTGATACCGATGAGAAGAAGGCACGCCAGCTTCCCGACCCGTCAGGCTACCGCATCTTGTGCGCGCTACCTGAAATTGAAGATAAGACGGCAGGTGGTATCTTCAAAGCGGACTCCACTAAGCACTACGAAGAACTCACAACCCCCGTGCTTATGGTAGTCAAGATGGGCCCAGATGCATTTAAGGATGAGAAACGTTTCCCATCCGGTCCTTGGTGCCAAGAAGGCGACTTTATTCTAACCCGCCCGATGGCAGGTAGCCGTGTGAAGATACATGGCCGTGAGTTCCGCATTATCAACGATGATAGCGTAGAAGGTGTTGTGGAAGACCCCCGGGGAATTTCCCGCGCTTAACGGGCGTAACCCGTACATAGGAGAATAAACATGAACACAGAAAAAGATGATTTCACTTTTGAAATCGAAGACGATACCCCCGTTTCCGAAGTTGAAGCCCAAGGGCCAGATATTGAAATAGAAGACGATACTCCAGAAGCCGACCGTGGCCGCGAGCCTATGCCGAAGGAATTGGTAGAGGAACTTGAAGCTGACGAGCTTGGCGAGTATTCCGAGAAGGTAAAGACACGCCTTAAGCAAATGAAGAAAGTCTGGCACGATGAACGCCGCGAAAAGGAGCGTGAAGTTCGTGAAAAGACAGAAGCTCTTTCAGCTGCACAGCGTCTACTTGAAGAAAACCGTAGGTTAAAAAGCACACTCGCACAGGGCGAGCAGTCCCTTATGGGTAGCTATAAACAAACGGTAGAGTATGAAGCTGCATCAGCTAAGCGTGAGTATCGTGACGCGTATGAAGCTGGGGATACTGACCGTGTGCTTGACGCGCAGGAGAAGCTTGTGGCGGTTAACTACCGCATGCAGCAAATAAATAATTATCGTCCTACTATACAAGAGGAATATAATGAGGTAGAAATACCACAACAGCAGGTACAAGTTCCGCAACCTGACCAGAAAACTACTGCGTGGCAAGAGCGCAATACGTGGTATGGTACAGACCCGGAAATGACTGCATCTGCGCTTGGGCTTCATCAGAAGCTCATAAATGAACGTGGCCAGCAATACGCAGGCACCGACGAATATTGGGGCGTTGTAGACAAAACTATGCGCCGTCGCTTCTCCGATTACTTCGGAGATGAAGTGGAAACTGGTGAACCAAAGCCCACCACACGTGAAAAGGCGTCTTCAGTCGTCGCTCCAGCTTCTCGTACACGGTCCCCCAGAAAGGTCGTGCTAAGGCAGTCTCAATTGGTAATTGCTAAAAAACTGGGTCTAACCCCTGAGCAGTACGCCCGTGAACTTATGAAGATGGAGAACTAAGATGAGTGATAATATTATTGACGCCCTCGAAGGTAAAACGAGCTCAGCTCGCGAACCCCGTGAAACTCGTGTAGAAGCCGAACGTCCTAAAGTGTGGCAACCTGCCTCATCACTGCCGGAGCCAGATAAACAACCGGGATATGTGTACCGTTGGGTACGCGTAAGCTCAATGGGTCAGAAAGACCCGCGCAACATCTCGTCCAAATTACGAGAGGGTTGGGAGCCAGTCAATATCAATGAACAACCTAAGTTTCAGATGATGGTAGACCCGGATAGCCGCTTTAAAGACAACATCGAAGTCGCAGGACTGTTATTATGTAAAGCGCCTACGGAATTGATGCAGCAGCGAAAGGCATACTTCGCTAGTAAAAATCAGGACCAGATGGACTCAGTAGATAATAACTTCATGCGCGAAAACGACGCTCGGATGCCCCTCTTTAGGGAGAAACGGTCTTCGACGTCATTTGGTAAAGGTAAATAGCTAAAGGAGCTATAGAATGACTTATCCTAGTGTTGACGGCCCTTACGGGCTTATCCCTCAAAATCTGATTGGTGGTCAGGTATTCGCAGGTTCCACCCGTCAAATCCCAGTAGTTTCCGCCTACGGCACCGCCATTTTCTTTGGTGACGTCGTTAAGTTGGTAGCCACTGGTACTGTAGAAAAAGATACTGGCACTACAACTGCTACGCCTGTAGGTGTGTTTTTGGGTTGCTCGTACACTGACCCAGTGTTCGGCAAAACTTTCCGTCAGTCGCTACCAGCAGGCACTGCTGCTACCGATATTGTGGCTTATGTATCCGATGACCCGGATACTCTGTACAAAGTTGCTGTGGTTTCGGGTACTACTGTTATTGGTAGTGTCGCCCGCACGGCTGTTGGTAACAACACCTCGCTGGTCCAGAATGCTGGTAACGCCGCCAATGGTAACTCACGCGTAGCTGTAAGCGCCACTACGGCAACTACAAACACGCTTCCGGTTCGCATCATTGATGTTGTACCTGAGACCTCACCTGCTGGTAACCCCTCCGCATTTACAGAGGTTATTGTCAAGTGGAACGCTGGTATGCACCAGTATAACAACGCAACTGGCGTATAAGGAGACTGAATAATGGCAATTTCACGCGCACAACTTCTCAAAGAACTGCTGCCGGGTCTGAACGCTTTGTTCGGTCTTGAGTATGCCCGTTATGGCGAAGAGCATAAGGAAATCTACGACACGGAAACTTCGGAACGTTCGTTCGAGGAAGAGACCAAGTTGTCAGGCTTCTCGGCTGCTCCAGTCAAGAACGAAGGTTCGGCTATCTCGTATGATAATGGTCAGGAAGTATTCACCGCTCGCTACAACCACGAAACGATTGCCCTTGGGTTCTCGCTGACGGAAGAAGCGATTGAGGATAACTTGTACGACTCCCTGTCGTCGCGGTACACCAAGGCATTGGCTCGCGCCATGTCGTACACCAAGCAGACTAAAGCTGCTGCGGTCCTGAACAACGGCTTCGACACCGATTATCCCGGTGGTGATGGCCAACCATTGTTCTCGGCTTCGCATCCGCTAGTATCTGGTGGTACGAACTCGAACATCCCAAGCACTCCTGCTGATTTGAACGAAACGTCGCTTGAAGCGGCTGTAATTCAGATTGCAGCGTATACGGATGAACGTGGCCTGCTTATCGCGGCGAAACCGTGTAAGCTTATCATACCGCCAAGCCTGATGTTTGTTGCTACTCGCTTACTCGAAACCGAGCTTCGCGTTGGCACTGCCGATAACGACCTTAACGCATTGAAGTCAAATGGCTCTATCCCAGAAGGATATGCTGTAAACCACTTCTTGACCGACACCGACGCGTGGTTCTTGACCACCGACGTGCCAAACGGTCTGAAGCACTTTGTTCGTACGCCAATGGCGACGGGCATGGACGGTGACTTCGATACTGGTAACGTTCGTTACAAGGCTCGTGAGCGTTATAGCTTCGGCTACTCTGACGCACTCGGCATCTACGGCAGCGAAGGCGCAGCGTAAAGAACTCCTAGGCCCAGCCTAAGGGAACGGGGGGAAGGGAAGAGTGAAATACCTCTTCCCTTCTTTTTATCTGTCCTCAGTCCTAGGACAGCGGACAGCGGAGTAGTCCTAATATGCCATATAAAATAGACTACTGTGGGATTTATAAAATAGTAAATACAGCTACAGGCCAATGCTATGTCGGGCAGTCTAAGAGGGTTAAGAAACGTATTAAGGAGCATTTTCGCTTGCTTCGCCTTAACAAGCATACAAACCCCCACTTACAAAACGCATATAACAAATATGGTATTGATAATTTCTACGCCGCTATGGAAGTTGAGTGCGATAACTTTGAAGAGTTAGATGCGCTTGAGAACGCGTTTATAGCGGGGGATGCGTGGTTTGAAGAGCCTACAGTGTACAACATAGCCGACTTCGCTAAAGCCCCAATGCACGGGAAAACTCACAGTGAAGCAGTGCGGGAGAAAATACGGTTAGGCCGTAATGCGAGCACGTTCGACTACAAATCACCCGAGTATCGCGCTAACCTCTCAAAAGCGCAAGTGGCACGAGCTTTGTCGGACCCTAAATTCGTTGACAAGGTTAGGTATATCCTAGAATATGCAGACTTGTCTTACGCGGAACGAGCGCGGGGGCTCAACATTGATACAAGCTCCGTACGTAAAATTGCTTTAAAGTACGCCCATATGAAAGGCACAATATAATGGCTCAAACTCGGTTTTCTGGTCCAGTAGTATCGGACAATGGTTTTATCGGCACTATAACTGGTAACGTATCAGGTCGTGTAACCCTCCCAAGCTCCACCGTTGCAGGCGTACCCGCCGCCGCTGGTAATACTGGCGCACTCATCTACGTATCGAACGGCGCTGCTGGCGATGCTGTAGTTGCCTTTTCAAACGGTACTAACTGGCTTCGTGTAGATACACTTGTTGCTATCAGCGCTAGCTAATCGGTACTAACCTTTAAGAAGGAGAATACCGATGACTATGCAAAGTGACGTCAAGGTAACCAAACCTCTGACTACTACAGGTGTGTTCAAAACCCAATCGAATGCAGACTTTACGTTTCGCGGACGCGTTAAGGGTATATATATCCAGAACGGCGCTTCTGCGGGTTCGGTTATTGTGGCAGACGGGCAAGGTGGAAACGTACTGTTTACCATTAATACGCCCACCGCTTCTGACTCGGGTGACTTATACATCCCAGTCCCGGACCAAGGTATCCTAGCTGAAATTGGCCTATACGGTACGGTAACTAACGCCGCGTCTATTACTATTTTCTACGGTTAAACAGTAGTGCAGGAAGGTATGGTGTAATGAACTTAGGGAAGATAATTAAAGCTGGTATGATAGGTGGCCTTGCAGGCGCTGCGGCTAAAGCTGGCGGCGTTGGCACTAATGATTTAGCGCGTAACGGCTATTTCGGCCTCTCTGGTCTGATGCTTGCTAAGAAAAAGAAGCGAGCGACTGAAGCTACCCAAGTAGGCCAGCGGGGCGCTGGTGATATTATGGCGGGCCGCCCGGGTTCACCTACAGACCGTGGCGAGAACACCAGAGAGTTTAAAAAAGGCGGCAAGGTCAAGAAGAAGCCAATGGTTGCTAAGAAGATGGCCGCAGGTGGTTCTACTGCCTCTAAGCGCGCTGACGGCTGCGCAACCAAGGGCAAAACCAAGGGGCGGTTCATCTAATG
>Ga0209414_1001199_pt1 | contig 12394 bp, 8 predicted proteins | sample LakVidmifraction_4_FD_181154 | JGI IMG/M metagenome (GOLD analysis project Ga0209414, IMG submission 181154) | Hypersaline microbial communities from Lake Vida, Antarctica - Brine Hole Two &gt;0.2 micron (SPAdes) (version 2) | ecosystem: Environmental > Aquatic > Non-marine Saline and Alkaline >... | reverse complement strand
ATGTTTTTCTCTCCGACTATTACCTAAAAGTAAGGAATATAAACTAGGGAACCGCCGTGTACCGAACGGTACGCACGGTGGTGTGAGAGGACAGATAGGGAATTAATCCCTATCTTCCTACTCGATTTTATGGTGGTGGTTTCTCCACATTTTTGTAGGTTATTTATCGGTCATGGTTGATTTAATACTGAAAAGTAAAAAGAATCCTTAATTGTCATTTTCAGTTCCTAAAAGAGGTTATTTTGCCTGTCTTTCGGTCAAATTTTGGAATAACCTTATAAGTATTCAGTTTAAGACAGAATTCCAGATCGTCTTCCTGACCCAGCCTTCTCAGGCGGTTTGCACCGTCCGATTTCAGAATTTCATCCCTTATTTGATCCATATCCATTTTTTTGTCCTCAAGTTGGGATTTAAGATATTTGGCACATTCCTCATCTTCTGTGGCCGGCTCAATTGCCTGGTTGCCGATGGCCAGAAGGGTTATTTTCTCCGGATTCTTGTCTTTCAGATACTTGACAATTGCACGGGCATTTGCAAAACTTCCGATCAAGATCTCGTCTGCATTTTTTGAATAGACAATGCCCTGAGAACCGGCAGAAGTGGTGAGGATTATTTTTTCCCTCTTTAAATTTACTTGGTTCGCCTTAGCAGGGGAATTGTCGTGATCAAATCCTTTGGGCGGAATTCCGCCTCTTTCGCCAAAAAGCAAATGATCCAGATTTTCCTTCTTCAGGTTGTACGCATCTTTTAATGCTCCCACCGGGATTATATATTCTGCACCGCCGGCAAGGCAGGCAATAATCGTGTTGCTTGCCCTGAATACATCGATAACTACGGTAATCCCGTCGGCAGTTTTGGCGCCTCCCAGGCATCGGTTAATTTCTATTTTCATATGTAGATTCTTATGGATCTTTATAACAGATCAGAAGTAAGCTATTCCCTTTCAGGCTTTCAGCCAGGCAATTGTTTTTCTTTGCGGTTAAAATTTAACTTTTTTTAAAAGCAGGATAAAATATTTAGTTGACTTTACTAACTTAAAATGCCTTTCGGGTTAAGGGATATTGGCTCTGTTTTTCCAATTTTCGCTGAAAATCAATATTTTTGAACCCGGGGCAATCAATATATTTTTGGGGTCAACTTGTAATCCATTGTGTGCTTTGTGGAACTATGCCAGATGTTCTCTGAGTTCCAAATCTCCCTGAACTGATAAATATTCCTTGTGATGTGCAGAGTTTTTTAAGGCTTACAAAACAGATTTTGGAGGCATAAAAGGGGGTTGTCCAAATTCAAATGCGATTATTTTTTTGTTTTGGGATGCTAAGTTTTTTGATTGGGTGTTGATCAGTAAAGTTTGTGACAATTCTATTTGTCTATACATAATCTGAATTTTATTTTCCGAAACCTGTTATTTAGTATCTAAGGTAAAGGTTTTTTATTAGAAATATCCTTGATACTGGCAGGTTCTCATTATGTACTTAACGGTGTACGATTCCTTTTAGAAGAAGCAAATGTTAAAAAAGATAATGTTAACCTTCCTTCGGGTAAGAAACTTCGTAAAGATGGGCGCACGCCCATTATTTTTAAAAATAGAACTATGAGCAATATGTTATATCTATCTTTAGAAAAAGTCCTTCTTAATAGTGCTAATGAAGGTAAAACTGTTTCATATTCTGAAACAGAAATTGAAAGGAATTATTTGATAATTTAAATTCTGTAAATGAAGAAGATTTAGAAACAAACTAATTTTGAAACAAAATTCTCATCATTTCTATAGTATGACAATACGTTCATAAACCTATTGGCACACGCGGTTATAATTCTCGCCAAATATGAGTTATTATATGTTGTCCTTCAGATTGTTTTTTTGTTTCCTTTATCATCCTCGTGCCGAATTTTAACCGCAATGGCATCTTCAGTTCCATAAATTTTAAGTTCCTTGATATCGGCAGGAAGGTTAAAACCTCTACTTACCAATTCTTGTTTTACCTCACGGATTATCATGCCTCGCAATACTAGAGATGCCCGCCGGTAATCGAATGTATCCACCCAAAAGAAAACTTTTAGGTTTACGGTACTGGCGGCGAGTTCGTGCTCTATCACAAAATTTTCGTGGGTCTCATCGCGCACAATTTCTTTATTAGCATCCAAAATTTCCTGAATTACTTTTTTGGCGGCTTCAATATCGTCTTCATAACCAATACCCACTACAAAATCCACCCGATAAAAACCATCAGCAGTATAATTGGCAACCGGTTTAGTAAGCACATCACTGTTGGGAATATAAATATCCCTTCCATCAAAAGTTTTTATATGTGAATACCGAAAACTCAGCGCTTTCACTTTTCCGAAAATATCGTCAATCTTAATGGTATCGTTAATATTAAAGGGCCTGTTGAAGGCTAAAATAATCCCTGCCAAAAAATTCTTCCCAATATCCTGAAAAGCAAAACCCAAAATAATTGCTCCCCCTCCAACGGCGGTCAAAAGACCTGTAGCAATACCATCCAAACCCGCAACTTGCAGGGCGAGCATGATGGCAATAATGACAAGGATAATTTTTATTGCCTGAGCTAAAAATCGAGCCATCAAGGGGTCTTCTGCTTTTTTTTGGATACGTCTTTTGTAGAGATTGGTAAGGAACTGCGCCAGCAGTATTCCCGCAATAACAACGAAAATTCCCAATGCGATGCGCGGAAGCGCAATAAGTAAATTTTTATAATATCTTTCTAAAGAATTGACAATGGTTTCTCCATCGGTTTGTAAAAGTAAAATCATCAGAAGTATTTTTACCTAAAGATACTGATATATAAAAATAAAAATGAAACGACCCCGTTAAAAATTCACAAAAACTCCCGATACTGAATCACCCTAAAATCGATTGTATTAAAATTGGGTTTGCTGTTTTTAAGTTGCTGGTATAGTAGAATGCTGCCAATGGCCCTGTTTGCAAAACCCGATGAGATGGTTAGGATAACGGTTTTAAAAATTCGGTTTAATTCAACAGATTGCCGCCCTTCGTTTGGGATTACAAATTGATGGATCCTTGCTTTTTTCCTTCCACAATCGCAGTTCTATTTTTTCTCAACTGTTCCCTTAAAACCTAATCTTTATCCCAATCCTCAGTTTAAAAGAATATTCTAGTCTTAATTGGCAGAATACTTAGGTTTTTAGGCAGACTGGCGACAGACACTATTCCAAAAAGAAAAAGTTAATTATTGTTTTTAATAATGATTCAATTCTTGAAATAATGATCTCCAAATAAGCAAAAAAGTGTTTGTAAGAAATAAAGTAAAATTGTTTTATAGCTATTGGCTTCCAGATTTTTGAGTTATACTATTATGGCAAACTAAAGACAACTTATTAATTGATGAGTAGGTTATAATTAAAAATAAAGAAGAGTTAATTAACCAAGTTTTATCGCCTCAAATAGAGTACCTCGATTAGTTAATCTTAAAGTATGGTAAAATGACATAATTTATCGTAAAATTAATTTTAAAAGTTGTGTTTAAGGCTTAAAAAACACAACATGAACTATACATAACTATAATGATACTAAATTAAGAAGTAATAATTTCATAAAATTAAGGGTCTACAATATGCTTTAACTATAGAAAGACACTAAGAAATAATAGTAAACTGTTAAATACCAATATCTTTTATTAAGATGTAAAGGTTTTTAACCAATATATTTTATGAATTTTGTTAATAAAAATGTAGATTTATAAATATCTAAATATTATATTTTCACATTGAAAAATTGAAAATGAGTAACTTAAAATAATTATGCAATGAAAAACAAATTTTTAGTTCTAGCACTTTGCTTGTTTACAACTGTTGTATCTGCCCAGGTTACTCAAGTTTCCGTTGTAAAAAATGATGCTGGAATGAAATTAGTAGTGAATGGCGACGATTTTATGATCAACGGTATGAACTGGGATTATTTTCCGATAGGTACAAATTTTAACTATAGTTTGTGGAAACAATCTGATGATGTGATCAAATCAGCACTGGATGCAGAAATGGGTCTTTTAAAAAATATGGGAGTTAACTCAATTAGACTTTATACTGGCATCCAACCAAAATGGATAACATATATCTATGACAATTATGGAATTTACACCATGTTGAACCATTCCTTTGGGAGATACGGACTTACAATCAATGGAGCCTGGGTTCCAATAACTAATTATTCCGATTCTAACACACAAGAAATATTACTTTCTGAGGTTACAAAAATGGCCGAGGAATATAAAAACACACCAGGTCTGTTGATGTTCTTATTGGGTAATGAGAATAACTACGGTCTCTTTTGGGCAGGAGCTGAAACGGAAGATTTTCCTGACGATGAAGAAGAAAGAATTTTTGTAGGTGAAAGTCGTGGTAGACCTATGTACAAACTAATGAATGAGGCAGCCATTAGGATGAAGGCTATAAATACTTCACACCCTGTTGCCATCTGTAATGGAGATGTATTGTTTTTAGACATTATTGCCGAAGAATGTAAAGATGTTGATATCTATGGTGTTAATATGTACCGAGGTGTATCATTTGGAGATGCATTCCAGAAAGTTAAAGATGTACTTGATAAACCCATTATGTTTACAGAATTTGGTGCAGATGCATTTAACGCTATTGATAATAGTGAAGATCAGCAGTCTCAGGCTTATTATATGGTAGGCAACTGGCAGGAAATTTATGAGAATGCTTATGGAATGGGGAAAAGTGGCAATTCTATTGGTGGATTTACATTTCAGTTTAGTGACGGTTGGTGGAAATTTGGACAAACCAAAAATTTAGATATACATGATAGTAACGCCTCGTGGTCTAATGGAGGGTATCAAAAAGACTATAAAATTGGCGAGAATAATATGAATGAGGAATGGTTTGGTATTTGCGCTAAGGGCCCAACAAATGAAAGAGGGCTATATGATTTATACCCACGTGCTGCTTATTACGCATTAAAAGAAGCGCACCAATTAAATCCATACGATGCTGGTGTTACACCAGAATTTATTAAAAATCATTTTGATAATATTCAATTAATGGATGCTGTTTTGAGGGCGCGAGGAGATAAAGCGGCCTTAGGAGTTGAAAGTAATTCTAAGATTCGTCTTAGCAATTTAAGAGCCGAATTTACAACCTATAATACTGGTGGTAGTTTAATTACAACACCAGATGACCCAGCCCCAGATGAATTAACCTACCCAAATCAACTAGGTTTTGATCATATGCAGTCTTACTATGTAGGGGTTGAAGGGAACCCATCTTCAAATATGCGTGCAAATGTAAATTTTAATATTCTTGGAAATGTAGCAGCAAACCCTATTGATGAGATTTTTTATGAGAATAGAGGGGGTCGACGCTCGGTTAATACCGAACAGGGTGACCTGGAACTTACTGATTTAAATCGTGTACAAGTATATAATGCTGAATATGAATGGAACGCTAAAGATTTTGATTTAAGAGGTTTTTATCGTACCGGTCATTATCATTGGGGTTATGAAGGCGACTTTTTTGGTTTATATACCGAAGCAAACTATGGTCCAAACCTGGATATCTATAACGGTGAAATTCTTGGTTTTGAAATTGATGGTAAAAAGGGTCTAAAAGGTTTAAAGGCAGCATTTGGGCCTCAACTTTGGTGGGGGGCAAACCCGGCAGTCTTATTAAAATATAGTCGAACAATAGGTAAATTTGATGTTACTGGGATTTATCATGAAGATATAGACAAAGCATCCAATATTGTTTCTTCAATTGCCATTCCACTTCCACAAACACGTAGAGTTGCTCTTCATGTTAAAAGAGAATTTGGATCTTTCGGAATTGAAGTTGGAGGTATTTGGGGAGGTGAACCTTTAAATGGTAGAAAATTTCAAATTGCCGAAATTAATGATGAATGGCTATCATCTACCGATAAATCTGGACCTAAATACACAATTTATACTGATAAAATTAATTCAGAGGATAACTGGGGAGGAAAAGCTAAAATAACCATTTTCTAATGGACCTTTTAACTGGTATGCACAGGCTGCAGCAATGGGCTTAGTTGCTTATGGCGGTCCAGATCAAACACAAACGTTTGCCGGATGGAGACTAAAAGATAGTGGCAGCGGAAACCAAACAAACTTTCTTTCAGGTTTTACCTATACTACAGGTAATCTTCAAATTGCACCAAACTTTTTGTGGCAAAAACCCATAGTTGATGCGATGCCAAATGATGTTCAAGCGCCTGGAAGACTTAGAAATATCCAAGATGACCCATTTTCAGTAAGAGCAAATAGAGAAACAGTAGCAGGAGAACTTCTACTTACCTACGACCCTACACCTGCAACTTGGATGTACGAATGGGATAATGATAGGGCTGAAGACGCTAAGTTTGCAATAAGTGCTGGTTTTGTTTATCGTCATCTTCCAACTACGCAAGACGCTGCAATAGGGTTTTTAGAAAATCGTACTTTTTTTGCATTTCCAAATTCAGCCCCTGCACATGATTTATGGGAAACAAATACACGTATTGTTTCTAAAGTAAGCCCAGATCTAGGTTTAATTGGGAATATATACTTTGGAAATGCACAACCAAATGGTGGTGATGAAAGGTTGATTGAACGTTTTGGAGGTGATATAAGACTAATTTATAATAAAATCAAACTTGTTCACTCGTGGAAAATTAACGACTGGGGTCCTTATGATTATCATCGCGATTTCAATCTAACATATCCAGTTCAATTGATGTTGGATTTATCAACATCAGTTGGGAAGCCAAATTGGTTTATTTTACCAGACACCAAAATTGGGTTACGCGGCACATGGCGTTCTCTCAATGAATATTCGCCACGATACTCTCCAAATGCGGCAGAAGAATTTGCTACGGCACCAACTATAAGCCCTGTTGGATTTGACAATGGAAACGAATGGGAAATTAGAACCTATGTACACATCAATATTGGAAAATAATAAAACAGAGAGATGAAAAACATAAAATTTATTTATTTAAAAATCACACTCCTTTTAGGGTTTATTATTACGCTAACTGTTAGCTGTGAAAGAGAGTATTCTGATGATGTTGCATTCGCAAGTCACAGCGCAAACGGAGAAATTTTTATTGATGGGTTTGTTGGCGGATTGGATTACTTTCCGTTTGGAAATTCATTTGCAGAAGCCTTTTCTGTAGAAAGCAATGAAACATATAAAGGAGAAGCATCTATGCGTTTCGATATTCCAGTTTTTGGTGTTGGTTATGGCGGGGCTACATTTCCAAGTACTGCACCTCGTGATTTATCAGGGTACGATGCCTTAACATTTTGGGCAAAAGCTTCACAAGGAGCTGATATAAATGAAATTGGCTTTGGAATTAATGGAGATACAGGCAACAAGTATAGAGTTACTATGCAGAATTTGGCTATATCAACACAATGGACTAAGTATATTATTCCTATACCCGATGCTTCAAAACTTGATCAAGAAATAGGTATGTTTTGGTATGCTGAAGGCGCTGAAAACATTAATGATGAAGGCGGATATACCTTTTGGATAGATGAATTACAATTTGAAAAACTTGGAACTATCGGGCAATCTCGTCCAGCTATTTTAAACGGTAACGATGTAACAGAACAAACCTTTACCGGAAGTACTATAAATTTAGCAGATCGCGGTCTTACCCAAACCTTTAACTTAGAATCAGGTATAAATCAAACCGTTTTAGTAGCACCTTCGTATTTCATATTTAGTTCTACAGATGTTGACATAGCAAGAGTAAGCGAGCTAGGAATAGTTTCAATTGTGGGTTCGGGTACAGCAACAATTACCGCTACTTTGGGTGGTGTAAAAGCTAAGGGATCCTTAACAGTAGAAGCATCAGGGAGTTTCGATTCTGCACCAACTCCTACTCGAGACCCAAGTAATGTAATCTCTATTTTTAGTGACGCCTATACAAATGTACCGGTAGATTACTACAACGGGTTTTTTACACCTGATGGTCAAACCACATTAGGGGGAGATCCGCCTGCTACTTTGGGCGATGGGCAAGTCATAAATTATACGAATTTGAATTTTGTTGGTATTGGTACGTTTTTGAATGTTCCAACAATAAATGCTACTCAAATGACGCATCTTCATGTAGATATTAATGTACAAGAAGCTATTGATTCAGGTGACTTTATTAATATACAATTACTTAATTCAGTAGGAAATAATGAAACCTCTGGTACTGTGAAGATAAATAGTTCAAAATTGCTAACCGATGAGTGGGTTAGTTTGGATATTCCGTTATCAGATTTCGCAGGCTTAGGAAGCAGAAATGAAATTGGGCTCCTGTTTTTCATTTCAGATAGCACTATTTCGAATATTTTTGTCGATAACATCTATTTCTACAAAGAATAATTGGAGGATCATAACATTCAAATAAGAAAACTATGAATAAAAAACTTAAATATAAAGTGAGAACGAAAGCAATAGTGTTCAAATCATTTTTAATAGCATCCTTTTTTGTAATCTCTTGTTCTACAGATGAAACCCAAACAGTAGCACAATTCACAGAACTGGTTGTATCAGATGAGTTTGATACCGACGGTGCGCCCAATAGTGCTCTTTGGGATTACAACATAGGTACTGGCGAAAATGGTTGGGGCAATGGTGAGTTGCAATACTATACAGATCGTACTGAAAATGTAAAAGTAGAAAACGGTGTATTACTTATCACTGCCGAAAAAGAGTCCTTTGAGGGTTCAAATTACACCTCTGCAAGAATCTTGACTAAAGGAAAATTTGAACAGGCTTATGGCCGTTTTGAAGCACGAATGAGATTGCCTTACGGGCAAGGTATGTGGCCTGCGTTTTGGCTGTTAGGAGCTAATTGCGGGCCTGCAGTAGTTTGGCCACAATGTGGTGAAATTGACATTATGGAATATCGCGGGCAAAATCCAACCACAATACTCGGAAGCGTTCACGGCAATGGGTATTCAGGCGGAGAAGCTATTACAAAGAGTTATAGTTTGTTAGATGACCGTTTTGATACAGGTTTTCATGTATTTGGTATTGAATGGGGTCCGGAATATATAAATTATTATGTAGATGATGTATTATACAATCAAATTACACCGGCAGATGTGCCCGGTGAATGGGTTTTTGATCATCCATTCTATATTATTATTAACCTGGCTGTGGGCGGCTCATTTGTAGGGTCTCCTAATAACGAAACGATTTTTCCTCAAACCATGCTTATAGATTACCTAAGAGTATATAAAAGTAATATAATAGAATAAACTAATAATATAAAGATTATGAAACAATTACTAAATCAAGCACTGAAGATTTCAATTTTGATCTTAGCGGTATCCTTCCTTGGATGTGATGATGATGACATACCAAATCCGGAAGTTCTACCAGGTTTTACTTATACGCTTAATGAAGATACGGGTACCGTAACATTTATTAACATATCAGAGAATTCAAGAAATTATTTTTGGACTTTTGGCGATGGAGCCAGTTCTACCGAAATTAATCCTATAAAAACCTATGCAAATGGCACGTACACCGTAACATTAAAAGCAACCAATGTTGCAGGTGCATCAGCCACTTTTGAGGATATTATTATAATAAGTATTCCAAATCCAATTACTTTACCTGTTACTTTTGACGATCCTAATGTAGCTTATAATGCTGCAACTTTTAGCGGTGCTTCATTTGAAATCCTTGATAATCCGGATGTTTCAGGAACAAATGATAAAGCCTCTAAGGTTGGCGCTATAACCAATAGTGGAGCAGCATTTGAAGGTATTAATTTTGATTTAGGAACTCAAATAGACCTTACTACAAATAAAACCATAACTATGAATTTTTGGGCAGATGCCCCGGTAGATGTTTTAATGAAGTTAGAAGAAGGAACAGGAGATGATCTTGAAGTTACTGCCAGTCATGGGGGTACCGGATGGGAAGAGATTTCTTTTAATTTTAATTCTTCAAACAAATATGTAAGAGTAACACTATTTGTTGACGGTCCTGGTACAACAGCAGGTACTTTTTATATAGATGATATCATTCAAATTGAAACTCCAGCAGCAGCTTGTACACCAGAAACTACACAATCACTTAGTGCTGCAGACTTTAATTTAACGTTTCAAACTGACCCATCTGCTAGCATTGTTGATGCCGATGCTGTTTTAACAACGGTATCAAATCCTGATCCTGATAATGATATAAACAGTTCATGTCAAGTAGGTCAAATAGATAGAAATGGTGGAGCTCTATTTGCGAATAATCAAATTGAGTTTGATGCAAAATTAGATTTTAATGCCAATGCAGGTTTTAAAATGAAAGTTTGGTCACCGGTAGCAGGCACTAATGTTTTAGTAAAACTTGAGGACAAAACTAATACTGGAATTAATGTAGAAGTTGGAGCTACGACTACTTCGGCTGGTGCATGGGAAGAACTAACTTTTGATTTTGCCAGTGATCAAAGTGGTAAATATGACAGGATTATATTGTTCTTTGAATTGAATACAAACACTGCGGAGACCTATTATATTGATGACTTTATGCTTTATGGCACTGATGGTGGTGGAGGTGTAGCTTGTACACCGGAAACAATGCAATCTCTTGGTGGCGCAGATTTAAACTTAACGTTCATGGCAGACCCAACTGCGAGCGTTATTGAAGATGGTGGTGATTTTGAATGGATAGACAATCCGGATTTTGAAAATGCAGTGAACAGTTCTTGTAAAGTTGGTAAAATCACAAAGCTTGGAGCCAACCCTTGGGATAACAACCAAATAGACTTAAATGCAAAACTGGATTTCAATGCGAATGCAGGTTTGAAAATAAAAGTGTGGTCTGCCAGAGCAAATACGGAAGTTAGAATTAAGCTGGAAGAGATTGGAAATTCAGGGAATAATACTGAACAATTTTTAACAACTTCAGTAACCAGTGGATGGGAGGAACTCACATTTCCTTTCACAAGTGCAGACAGTGATAAGTTTAATAAGATTGTGATATTCTTTGATTTAAATGCAAACAACACCGACACCTATTATTTTGATGACTTTATGCTTTATGGCACTGGTGGCGGTGGAGGTGTAGCTTGTACACCGGAAACAATGCAATCTCTTGGTGGCGCAGATTTAAACTTAACGTTCATGGCAGACCCAACTGCGAGCGTTATTGAAGATGGTGGTGATTTTGAATGGATAGACAATCCGGATTTTGAAAATGCAGTGAACAGTTCTTGTAAAGTTGGTAAAATCACAAAGCTTGGAGCCAACCCTTGGGATAACAACCAAATAGACTTAAATGCAAAACTGGATTTCAATGCGAATGCAGGTTTGAAAATAAAAGTGTGGTCTGCCAGAGCAAATACGGAAGTTAGAATTAAGCTGGAAGAGATTGGAAATTCAGGGAATAATACTGAACAATTTTTAACAACTTCAGTAACCAGTGGATGGGAGGAACTCACATTTCCTTTCACAAGTGCAGACAGTGATAAGTTTAATAAGATTGTGATATTCTTTGATTTAAATGCAAACAACACCGACACCTATTATTTTGATGATTTCATGCTTTATGGCACTGGCGGAGGCGGTGCAACTTGTACTCCACCGGCTGGAGACTTAGTTTCAGATGGAGATTTTGAATCGGGGACTGACACTTGCTGGGATTTATTTCAAAATGGCGGAACTGCGGCATTCGATAATACAATCAGCAATGGCGGTTCGTTGTCCGGCAAGCTTGAAACTAACGGACCTAGCAATCCTGCTTTTAAACAAGAAAGAATAGGCGCAGATACTGTGATGGCGGGCGATGTTGTCCAAATTAAGTTTGACCATATTGGATCTGTTGTACAACCTGGCGCAGTGTTTAATTTACTGCTTTTCGGAGAAGGTGCCGCAGGTGCTTCTTTTACACATGTTTTTAATCCAGCCCCGGCATTAACAGGCAGTTGGACAACTTTTACCGGTACTTTTACTATACCCGCTGGAACTGATGTAACTGAAGGTATTTCATTCCTGATTGAGGCGGTTTGTGGAGGTGATGCTGGTTGTAGTGTGTCGGCTAATATTGACAATGTTTCTGTCATCCTTAATCCATAGTTATTATTTTGAAATAACTCAATAATAAATACTATCTAAGTAGAATTAATTAAAAAAGGTTAGCATTAAAATTATTTTCTTGCTAACCTTTTTTTTATAAATAGTATCGTATTAGTAACTGAAGAAATTGTTTTTAAACCTTTATTTTGAATTAGTAAAAAGGAATAAAGCTTAGTAAAAACAGTTAAAAAATTATAAAAAAAATGGTTTAGCGGTTATGAGATAACTACTGTTATTCCGCCAGCAGTTTTGGTGCCCTCCGGGCATCTGTTAATTTCTATCTTCACAAATAATTTTTTTATTCAGCAATAGTC
>Ga0209414_1001198_pt1 | contig 12396 bp, 10 predicted proteins | sample LakVidmifraction_4_FD_181154 | JGI IMG/M metagenome (GOLD analysis project Ga0209414, IMG submission 181154) | Hypersaline microbial communities from Lake Vida, Antarctica - Brine Hole Two &gt;0.2 micron (SPAdes) (version 2) | ecosystem: Environmental > Aquatic > Non-marine Saline and Alkaline >... | reverse complement strand
GTACGGCGTTGCCGCCCACTGGACATACAAATCCGAGACAGGCAGTGAAAGCGGCGCCTGGTCAAAGATGGACAACGACCAGTTCTCCAGGATCATCAGCAAGCTGAAGACCTGGTCCAGCGAGATTGAGAGCAGCGAGTCCTATATGGAGGACATCAAGGGCGAACTCCTCAAGGACACCATCTACGTATTCACCCCCCAAGGGCATATCGTAGAGCTACCCAAGAACGCCACGCCCCTGGACTTTGCCTACCAGATCCATACAGAGGTCGGAAACCACACCACAGGGGCAAAGGCCGACGGCTCGATCATAGCCCTCAATGCACAGCTTAAGAACACACAGGTCATTGAGATCCTCACCTCCCCCAATGCAAGACCCCGTGTGCAGTGGCTACGCTATGTGCAGACCAGCAGCGCACGAAAGAAGATCAAGGCATGGCTGAACAAGTATGATGAGAACATCCTCATCGACAAGGACATCATCGCCAAACGCAAGATCTCTGAAGCCCAGCCAAAGGTCGAACAGCCGCTGCCTCCAGTACCAGGTGAAGATGAGATAGTCCGCCAGGTTGTCGATCTCTCACGGATGAAATTCGTTGTCGGTGATGAGAAGAATATGATGATCCAGATCGCCCAGTGCTGCTCCCCGGTGAGAGGGGATGAGATCGTGGGGTACATCAGCCGCGGAAGGGGCATCATTGTCCACAAGCGGGGCTGTCCTAACCTCAAGAACATGAGTGAAATAGTAGACCGTTCCATTGATGTGGAATGGGAGACCGAGTCCCCTAAGCTTACCAAACGTTTCAGTGTCTCAAGCAAACGCACCTATGACCTGTTTGGCGAAATTGAAGGGACCCTCAGGAAATTCAAGGGTCACCTTATTGAGGGAAGACTGCATGATGACGAGGAAGGCAAACTGATAGGGACCTTTACCATGGAAGTCCAGCATGAGGATGACTTCAAGAAAATCATCAAGAACCTGAAGACCATCCCCTCGATAAACTCCATCAGCGAGATCAAGTGATCACTCCCCGAGAACTCTGAGTATTTCAGGAAGCAGCTGTTTCTTGCGTGAAAGCACCCCAGGCAGGCTGAAGGTTTCCTCAGCTTGCCTGACATAGGCAAGCTTTCTCTCATAGCCCTGCATCGGTGTCATCAACAGCACGCTGTGCTCGCGCACCACATCGGTGATGAGGAACATCGCCCAGGAAAGAGCATATGCACGCTTGAGTTGCTCAATCTCCAAGAGGTACTCCTGCCTGTAGTCTTCCAGATCGGAGAGTGTTGTCACCTCTACCTGACCAATTCCAAACCTGATGCCGAACTCCTCATACTGCTTGAAATCAGATTCCAGCATCTTGCGAGGATCTTCCTTGGCAAGGGAAGCACCGCTTGCGAACATCCTCTCACCAAAGGTTCTCATTTCTGGAATGTTTGCTATGGCACAAAGGTCCTGCACCGCAGTGTAGTCCTCAAAGGTCGTAGTAGGACTCTTGAGCATGATGGTGTCGCTCACTATTCCACTGAGCATCACCTTGGCAAGAGACTCAGGTATGGCAACATCATTACGGACGAAGAGGTTGTAGATGATGGTGCATGTCGAGCCCAAGGGTTCGCATCGGATATAGATGGGGGTGCGAGTCTTCGCTGCCCCAAGTCGGTGGTGATCTATGATCTCAACGACCTCAGCCTCCTCAATGCCCGGCACACTCTGCTCCGGCTCATTGTGGTCGACCATGATCAGCTTGGTCTTGGGTTTCTCCAAGAAGCACCTTCTGGTGACGAAGCCAGTCCACTTCTCCCCCGAAAAGATAGGGAGCCCACGAAATTCGCTCTCTGCAAGGATGGCCTTTGCTTCATCGAAGAGCGTATCATCTTGGATGCCAGGAGGATCGTTCTGTATCAGTTGGGTCACAGGGATGGTGAGACGCAAGAGCCTTAGCGACTCTGCAGTGTCCTCTTCACTGATGAACACCGTCCCCCTGTAGGAGGTGAAGTCAACATCAGAGGTTAGGCCATTTTCCAATCCGGTCAGAATGATGGCCGGAATTTGCATTTCGATGGCTTTTCGTATGTGGTCTTCCCTATCTCCGACTACCAATATGGGCTTTTGCTTCACAAGGGCTTCCATGTGCTTGCAGAAGACAGTAAAGCGCATAGCACCCACTACAATGGGTGCATCAAAGGACGAGAGTTCACCTCTCTTGAGGAACTCACCTCGGAGCACCTTTGAAAAATTCTCAGGAACAAAATGGTAAACAGGACGACTGCCGCTGTTTTCTCGCAACACGAAACTGCTTACCTCATCAACACTGAGAAGCCCCTTATACTCTGTCCCTTCCAAAATTGGTATGACAGAACTCTGGTTGGCCTTGCCGTAGAAAGAGACCAGGTTGTAGACCGGGTCTGTTGTCTGCAGGACGGTACTGGGAACGCGCGTGACACTAGAGACACGGGCGCGCACATCCTTGATGAAGGCAGGCGCCTGAACACCAAGACGGTCAAACTGTGCCTTGGTCGTGTCGTTGAGATTTCCGCAACGCACTGCAGTATAGGTGTTGGTTGGATCGAGCTTGTTCTTAAGGTATGCATAGCTATAGGCAGCACAGACGCTGTCCATATCCGGATTACGATGTCCACTAATGAATATTTCAGCCACTGGGTAGTTCCTTTGTCTAAGCCATTCTACTGCAGTTATCACACGAGAGCAACTCACCTTTCCCTGTAGCCAGAAAAAGACAAATGCAGTATCCTCACCATAGGAGGAACCTATGGCTAACGTAGTACTTGCCAATGACCACGGAGCGGTGGAACTGGCCCTGACATTTGTAAAACACCTCACAGAGAAAGGCTATACCGTCAACCATCTCGGAGTCACATCCAACAGCTCGGTCGACTATCCTGATATGGCAGAACTGGCTTGCAAGGAGTACAAGAAGGGCGGATATGAATTTGGCGTGCTGTTGTGCGGAACAGGCATCGGCATATCCATCAGCGCTAACAAGATAGAAGGGATCAGGTGTGCCCTACCGCAGAACAGCTACGCCGCATGCATGGCTAGAAAGCATAATGATGTGAACTTCATCGCATTTGGCGGGAGAATCGAATACTGCGAAGACCCTTGCGCCATCCTCGATGCCTTTACCGATGCCACCTTTGAAGGGGACCGTCACCAGAGGCGTGTTGATAAGATCATGGCCCTAGAGACTCATCCCTAGAGATAGTCGCGGTACGTACCCACCAGGTAGAAGTCATACTTTACCAAGTCGAAGAGCACACTCACCCCTGTTGTCAGGAAGTTGTATGCAAGAGTCACGGTAAAGGCACGCTCACGCTTTACTGAGATGGGATTGCCCACAGTAAGGGGTGTCAGGCTTACAAGGATATGGGAAGGCATCAGTAAATCCCCTGGGTAGTAATCCGAAAACAAGATTCCAGCGCCAAGCAGGGTGTTTACTCCAAGCCCTGCTACCCTTGTTCCTGTGGACCGCTTGCCAAGCAGGGATTTCTGCAGGAGAATAGCAACAGTGGTATCACCAAAGAATTGGGGGACCAATGCGCTGTTCGCCTGCAGATCCAACTCCCATTCATCGTTGATACCGAGGGTCACACCCCAAGCAAGTTTCAGCTTGCTCGAATCATGGGAACCATCGCCCCAATGGGCGTTGGTTCCCAACGTTATACCCAGGTCAAATGTCCCTGCAAACAAGGATGCATGCAACAGAACCAGGGCGACCAGACTTATCCAGAATTTTCTCATACTGACCTACTTGAAGATATAGGTGTAACGAACCAGGTTTATACCCCAGTTCTCCACCGTGCCTTTCGCTACGTCCAGAGCGACATAGAAGGCAAAGAATTCATACCAAAAATCCTTCTGGCTGAGCTTGAACGGACTGAATCCCACACTCAACAGGTGCGAAGTGCTCTGCCTATCAAAATGATAGGCTAGCGAAACGGCTGGATCATACGCCACCATATTGTTTGCAAAGAAATTGAAAGGGTGCCTGATAACCCTAAAGAGGTCCACAGAAACTCCCACTTCCACATAGGGAAAGACAGGCGAGTTCAGCATATCAGAACCAAAAGAGCCCTTAATATGCACCGAGGGATTGCCTATGGGCAACAGCCATGGCTGATAGACAAAGGAGAGCTCAACCCCACTTGAGGAATCCTGCTCAGTAGCTATTACCCTCTGGCCATACATGCCAATGCCATAGCCAAAGCTTTTGGCAACTAGGGGAAAGGCTAAGAAGAGCAAGATCAACGTTACTATGAGAAAGCGTTTCATCCTAACCCCCTATAATCCCAAAGGCATACCGCGGCCAGTTGTCAAGGCGACGCCACTGTTCGGCTTGCTCATCTGTTATTGGCTCGGAGTCATCATAGATGGTTGCAAAATGCGCCTCCATCTCCTTTGCCAGAGCCGGACTGTCTATTACCAGAGAGATCTCATACGCAAGGGTGAAGGAGCGGTAGTTCAAGTTGGTTGAGCCGACGACAACATACCGACTGTCCACGATCATGAGCTTCTCATGCAACAGGCGTTGTGTCCTCTCGCTCTCATTTTCCAGACGGAGATCAACGTGCATCGTCAAGAGATCCTTTGCCATATATTCAATGCCCTTGCGGTTGGAAACCCGTGTATCAAAGGGGATGACCATCTGTACATCCACCCCCCGCCATGCGGTCCTACGGAATACCGAAAGCAGGTACTCATCAAAAAATGGTAAAAAAGGAAGGGCCTTCACACTCACCTTTGCCTCTGCAAGCAAGGATCCAAACATCCCGGCAAGCTTGCCTGACAATGGGTACTGGTCAGCAAACCAGGCGGTATAGTGCTCTTCATCCGAACCATAGTCAGGGTCAACATGAAAATCTTCCCGACGTACCTCATCCCAAGTCTGCTCATTCCACCAAGGAACAAACCCATCCAACATAACCTCACAAAGCTGTGGGGAGGTGAACTCATACATAGTATCGCGCTGCAGGTCGTCACCTGCTGCCCCTATGGAAATATAGTTGAGGTTCATACCCCCGACAGCCAGATTCTTGCCATCGACAATGAGATACTTGCGGTGGTCCCGCAATAGGATTTTAGGACCGGCAACAAGCCTGGCTGCTGACATGGAGTTGTACTCCAGGAGGTGTACCCCACTGTCCCGGAGGAATTTCAGAGGAATGAGATGGAAGCGGGTCTCGGTCATGTCGAAGGCACCTGTGCCATCGACAATGAAATAGATGCGTACTCCCTCTTCTGCCTTCTGGGCAATAAGAGAGTACAGTTCTTCAAGACAATCTGAACTGGAGGCTAGAAACGAGGAGATGATGATGTAGTCCTCACTGGAACGGACCAGCTCTATCACCCGTTCGCGCCAGAGAGCCCCATCATAGTAGATGGTGGGATAGGTCATCTCTATCTTCGGGATATCGTAGATCACCATCTTCTGCTCAAAACTCAAAGACGGGTCCACAGAGGGGCCTTTGATCAGATTGGTTGTAGAGGTACATCCAAGGAACATGGAAAGAAGCATGAACAGACTACAGGACACGAACACTCTTTTCATTAGGACCTCATCGAAGGAAAAATAAAGGGATGGGGAAGCAGGTCCCCGAAGGTGTACACAAGATGAGTTCCTTGTCCTTTCTCAAGGGCAGCGGCAGTATCGAGCAGATGGACCTCTGTCTCTGGGCGCGTAAACTCTGCAAGGACCTGCAGACAGAGGGCGCAGGGAGGTGCCGGTGGGGAGTCTTCGCTCACCACAACCAACAGTTCCACCCCTAGACTCCCTTCATTGGCTATTGCATTGAGGATCGCATTGCGCTCTGCACAGATGGCCGCACCATAACTTGAATTCTCCACGTTGCAACCACTGTAGACCCTGCTGGTCCCTGCACTGAGCAAGGCGGCCCCTACCTTATAATTGGAGTACGGGGCATAGGCATTCTTTCGCTTGGCATATGCTTCGCTGATAGCCAAATCCAACAGTTGGGCTTTGGTCTGCATGACGCCCGAAGCAGGAAGGATCCTACCCGCTCCATAGAGAATTTTGCCGTCATCGGCGCTTATCAAGCTTGAGAGCTGTTCGTTGAACATTTCAACTGAAGTGAAATCCTCAAAGCTGTCCAAAGAGGTTACCACAAGATCAGCTCCCGCCTCAAAGAGAGCGGTGACCACAAAGGTTGTGGTCAGGGCACAGACCTGACAGCCTGCCTGGATGCCGGCGTGGATCCCATTGATGGCATCCTCCATCACCAGACACTCCTCTGTAGGAAGGCCCATGGCAAGGGCGGCCAGCTGATAGATGTCGGGAGCGGGTTTGTTGCGCTTGATCATGGCGCCAGTGACCACAAGGTCAAAATCTGATTCTTGAAGACCGATGCTCTTCAAGTTGATAGCTACCTTGGCAGGGGCACCGCTGGTGGCCACTGCAATCTTGAGTCCGGCTTTTTTGGCATTGGTTATAAAGCGATGGACACCCTCAAGGGGGCCCATTTCCATAGCATAATCTTCATAGATGGAAAAAAGTTGCTCTTTTGCCTTGTCGAAGTCTATGGTAAGGCCATATTTTTCAGCAACACCACAGAGAAAGCTCCGGTCTCCAGCCCCTATGAAAGGGGTAAAGTCCTCTTTCTTTACTGAGACGCCCAAAGAGGCGAAATATGAGATTGCCGCATGGAGGATAAGGGGTTCAGAATCGATGAGCACCCCGTCCATATCAAAAAGAATTCCCTTAATCATGTAAACTCCTTACTGTTTCAATGTATAGGAAAAAACGCTCTCTGGCAAGAAATGCATGCGCAAAGAGGACATATCTGGCAATATGTCAATGTCTGTTATAAATAAAGAACAACCCAAGGGAGGTCAAGACACAAAACGGCAACAAGAGTGTTGCCGTTTTGCTCCTCTATTACGAACGAAAAACCACATTGTCCAACCTGATCAATGCATCACCGTCTTACCTCTACCCGGATTACCTTGGGGGACAAACTCTCCATTGCCCTCAATGCCCAGGTAAATGCCATCTCCCATGATGAGCCTGCCTCTGAGGTAGGTCATGATAGGCTTGCCCAGTACAGAAAATCCTTCGTAGGGGGTGTAGCCACTCGCTGAATGGGTGGTCTCAGAGGAGAGTGTCCAAGCCTCGTCAGGGTCGAAGATTACCAAGTCTGCATCGGAACCGACACGAAGTGCACCTTTTTTCGGATAGAGACCGAAAGCTTTGGCAGGTCCGGTACTGAGCAGGTTTACCACCTGCTGCAACCCGATCCTTCCACTGTTCGTTGCAAAAGTATGCAGAAGTGGCAACATCTCTTCTGTCCCTGGGATTCCAGGGAATATGGTACGACAGTCGTTGCTTGCGAGTTTCTGCTCCTTGGTGAACGAACAGTGGTCGGTAGCGACCACTTGTATCTCACCATTGAGCAGGGCTTCCTGCAACGCCTCATTGTCCTCTTTGGTACGCAAGGGGGGTGTCATCACATAGAGACTGCCCTTGGGCCCTTCCAGCTTGGAACGGTCTAGGAAGAGGTAGTGGGGAGTGGTCTCCACAATGACACGCACACCCTTCACTCTAAGTTCCCTGACCTGTTCAAGGCCGGCCTTACTGGAAAGATGGACCACATACACCGGCATTTTCAACTCACCGGCGAGCTCTCCCACAAAGCGAATGCCCTCAGCCTCAACCTCACTAGGACGAAGATCTGCATGGGCTGAGGGGGTATAAGGTCCCTTGTAGCCCTTGTTGATCTCCTCGATCATGGCATCGTCCTCACAGTGAACGCTCACCATGATATCAAGGCGCTTGCACTCGGCAAAAATAGCCTTGAGCTCCTCGCGCTTCTCAATGAGATAACCGACATTGCGATAGGTGGTGAAGATCTTGATGACCCTCACCCCACTCTTCTTGAGTTTCTCCAACTCGTCGGCGATACCCTCGCGGTAGGCATAGACCCCCTGATGGAGGGAGAAGTCCACAGCCATCCCCTCTGACATGGCGGCGATGCGCTCGCGGCTGCATGCAGCGAGGTTGCCCTTCTTGTCATCATCGGAGAAGTCCACCACGCAGGTGACCCCACCAAAGGCCGCGCATTTGCTGCCTTGGGCAAAGGAGTCCGCAGTCACGGTTCCACGGCTTACCAGATGATAGTGGGTATGCGCGTCGATGAGACCGGGGAGAATGCACATGTCCTCGGCATGGACAATCTCCGTTCCTTCAGGAACATCCTTCTCATCGATCTTATTGGCGATATGCGTAATCTTGGAGCCTTCAACCAAAATGTCTGCATGCCTGGTCCACTCGGTATCTACCAAAAGTCCATTTTGTATAAGTATTCTGTTCATACCTATAAGATACTCCAGTTTTCCAAGCTATGCAAAGTAAAATGTGCTTCTCTCTAGTAGTGCAGGTCAGGTACCTTTATGGCCCTTACCTCATCAAGACGGCCGACAGGGGTGGAATAGGGAGCTCCCTTGAGATAGAGGGGGTCCTTTTTCGCACGATCCAACAAGGCAATGAGGGATTCTGCAAACGCATCGAGGGTCTCAACACTTTCACTTTCGGTAGGCTCGAACATCAGAGCTTCGCTCACTATCGTGGGGAAGTACATCGTAGGAGGGTGATAGCCCTCATCGATGAGGCCTTTGGCTATGTCCTGGGCGGTGATGCCGTATTCCTTCTTCAGATTTTCACAGCTGATGACGAACTCATGCATGCACGTACCGCCGTAGGGGATGTCAAAATGCTTTTCCAGCTTCTTCTTGAGGTAATTGGCATTCAGCACCGCATGTCCTGCAGCAGCTCTGATACCTTCACTTCCCATACGCAGGATATAGACATACGCACGAAGCAACACCAGGAAGTTACCCCAGAACATGCTGACCTTCCCTATCGAATCAGGTCTGTCCCAGTTGTAGACATAGCCTCCGTCAGTCAGTTCGATGTCAGGCTTGGGAAGGAAAGGCCTGAGTGTGTCATTGACCATTACAGGGCCACTACCGGGTCCTCCTCCCCCATGGGGGGTGGAGAAGGTCTTGTGGAGGTTGAGGTGCAGCACATCAAAGCCCATGTCCCCTGGGGTGGCCATACCCATGATGGCGTTCAGATTCGCCCCATCATAGTAGAGCAGGCCCCCACACGCATGGACAGAGGAGGAGATCTCAAGGATATCCTTCTCAAACAAGCCCAAGGTATTGGGGTTGGTAAGCATAAGGGCGGCCACACCGTCATCAAGCTTGCTCTTGAGGTCCTCAAGGTCTACTAGTCCCTCCTTGTTGCTGGCGACCGTCACCACATCAAAGCCGTTCATCACGGCACTTGCGGGGTTGGTCCCATGGGCAGAGATTGGGATAAGCACCTTGTTGCGCCCAGTCTCCCCGCGTTTCAGAAAGTAGGCACGGATCATCTTCAGGCCCACATACTCACCATGAGCCCCTGCACAGGGCTGGAGGGTTCCCCAGCTCATCCCTGTGATGGAGGAGAGGTCCTCAAGCAGGTTATACATGATAGACAGGCACCCTTGGGCGGAAGAGAGGTCCTGCAAGGGATGGATGGTCGTAAAGGAGGGAAACTGGGCTATCTGTTCGCCAAGCTTCGGGTTGTACTTCATGGTGCAGGAACCCAATGGATAGGGACCGTTGTCCACGCCAAAGGATTGGGTGGAGAGCTTGGTAAAATGGCGCACCACATCCAGCTCTGCAACTTCAGGAAGCCGTGCTGGCTTTATGCGCAACAGTTGGGCAGGTAGTTCAGGCAAGGCCTGCTCAAACCCCCGGGGAAGATCCAAGGCTGGAAAACAGTAGGCTTTGCGTCCTTTCTTAGACTTGTCGATCAACAGTGGTTCACTCATTTCATCACCCTCCTGGCAGCTGCGAGATAGAGCTCAAGCTCTTCGCGGCTGCGCTTCTCTGTCACTGCGACCAACAGGACCAGTTCATCCTTATGCTCCCGGGTAAGGCCCGACAGCCTCACACCTGCAAAAATGCCTTCGTTACGAAGCTCCTGTAGGAATTTACGCATCTTCTTGGAGTCAGAAAACCTCAGGGGGAACTCACACCAGAACGGAACATCCCAAACAAGGGTCATTCCGGGAAGCTGGGCGAGGTGGTAGGCAAGATAATGGGCCTTCACATAGCTTTGCTTGGCAGCCTCAACCATCCCAGACCATCCAAGGGAGGAGAGGTGTATGGTGGTCATCAGGGCAGCCAGGGCCTGGTTGGAGCAGACGTTGCTGCTGGCCTTCTCCCGCTTGATATGCTGCTCTCGGGCCTGTAGGGTCAGCGTATAGCCACGACGGCCCTGCTTGTCCACAGTGGCCCCGACAATGCGGCCTGGAATCTTACGCATCAAGGCCTTCGTAACCGCCATGTAGCCACAGGAGGGACCTCCAAAGGCAAGGGGCAGGCCAAGGGCCTGTGTATCGCCGATGGCAATGTCAGCTCCCCATTCGGCGGGGCTCTTCTGCATGGCAAGGGAGAGGATGTCACTGCTGATCGCAAAGAGACACCCTTGTGCATGGAGAACTTCTGCAACTCCGCTATAGTCCTCCAACAGGCCGTAACGGTTGGGGGTCTGCACGATGAGGCCGGCGACCTCATCGGTAAGCATCGTTTCCAAATTCTTCAGATCGGCTACACCCTGCTTTTCAGCTATGAGAGAGATCTCATGCTCGGTACCAAGCGCCCAGGTTTGGAGCACCTGCAGGACAAAGGGGTGGATGGTAGAGGATACAAGCACAGTCTTGGACTTGCGCTTGGCTCCTATCATGATGGTTGCTGCCTCTGCAGCTGCATTGGAGCCATCATAGAGGGAGGCATTGGACACATCCATGCCAGTGATCTCACAGATCATGCTTTGGAACTCGTAGATCACCTGCAATAGACCTTGGCTCATCTCCGCCTGATAGGGGGTGTAGGCCGTGACAAAGGAAGGCAGGCTTGCCAATGTCTGTACGGTGGAAGGGACCAGGTGGTCATAGCACCCACACCCAAGGAAAGGGATGCTGTTGCTATTTCTCTGCGCAATGGCAGTGATCATCCTCAGTACTTCATCTTCGGTACGACCATGGCTTATGGGAACCGAATCACTGAGCAGAAGATCCTCTGTCAAGGACGAATATAACTCTTCAATCGAACCCACCCCGATGGCTTCCAGCATTCTCTTGCGGTCTTCATCAGTATGGGGAATGTATGGATAGACCATATGTTCCTCCTTTTTGTCAGGACAGACCAACGCCGCCAGAACTTGGCGGCGTTGGACAATTATTATAGGCTTTCAAGAAAGTCAATGTACGAGTCGGCATCCATGAGTGTATCATAATCCTCTTTGGAAAAAGGCCCCAGCACATACAGATAATGCTCGTAGCAGTCGGTGTTCACCAACTCTGGACTATCATCGAGATTCTCATTTACTGAGACAACCTCACCTGCAATGGGGTTGATGATTGCCGAGGCGGCCTTGACGCTCTCAACTGTAGCGATTTCCTCGTTCTTGCTGAAGCTATCCCCAACAGAGGGCAGTTCAACGTATACTATCTCTCCAAGCTCGTTCTGTGCGTGATCGGTAATGCCAACATAGGCCTTATCGCCGTCAAGACGGACCCATTCATGGTCCTTGCTATACTTCAAGATCTCAGGATTGCTACTCATCTCATACCTCCAAACAGATTCATGCTACCACCACTCTCAACCAATGTCGAGAGGGAAAAACTCTTCAAGAAATTCCAGATCAAGTTCAGGGTAGAGCTTGAAGCCTGCGACCAAGGTAGCTACTCGCCCTCTGGCTTCTTCGCCAGCCTTCTGCTCAGTCACAAACTTGGCTCGGCTCAACGTGCCGGCCTTTGAGCCTTTGGTGATCTCTGCAGGACGGGTATGCTTGAGCACCACAGCAATGATAGCTGCAATCTCCTTCATCTCCTTGATGCCCATTCCCAAGGTGGTCACAGCCGGAGTCCCGATCCTCAAACCACTGGTGTACCAAGGCCCGTTAGGGTCAAAGGGAAGTGCGTTCCTGTTCAGTGTCACCCCACATTCACGTAGGGCACTCTCGGCTTGTCGTCCGTTGAGGTCAAAGGATCGCACATCCAGAAGCATCAGATGGTTGTCGCTTCCTCCTGTCGCCACGGGTATGCCCTCATCAAGGCAGGCCTGGGCAAGGGCAGCTGAGTTCTCGACAATCTTCTGTGCATACGTTGCAAAGGAGGGCTCGAGCGCTTCTGCAAAGGAAACGGCCTTAGCAGCCATGACATGAGGAAGAGGCCCTCCGATGACCAGAGGACAACCCTTGTCCACGCTGTCGGCATACTCACTCTTACAGAGGATCATGCCACCACGGGGCCCGCGCAGGGTCTTGTGGGTGGTTGTGGTCACCACATCAGCCCAGGGGATGGGATCGAACT
>Ga0209414_1001197_pt1 | contig 12404 bp, 10 predicted proteins | sample LakVidmifraction_4_FD_181154 | JGI IMG/M metagenome (GOLD analysis project Ga0209414, IMG submission 181154) | Hypersaline microbial communities from Lake Vida, Antarctica - Brine Hole Two &gt;0.2 micron (SPAdes) (version 2) | ecosystem: Environmental > Aquatic > Non-marine Saline and Alkaline >... | reverse complement strand
ATGAATAAAAAGAAAGTAGCTGCTGATTTAAAGGCGATTTACGGCGCTGATACCCTAGAGCTGGCGACAGCCAATCTTGAGAGATTCGATGAGACCTGGGGTGATGAGTATCCGCATGTCGTCAAGTTCTGGCGTAGCAACTGGGAGGGCTTAACGGTATTCTTCAATTATCCTAAAGATATTAGAAAGGCTATTTATACCACCAATGCTATTGAGTCTTTAAACAGTGTGATTCGTACGGCGGTGAATAAGCGTAAGGTGTTCCCATCCGATCAGGCGGCGTTTAAGGTGGTGTTCTTGGCAACCCAGCAGGCATCCAAAAAGTGGTCTATGTCGATTCGTAACTGGACGTCTGCACTCAATCGCTTTATGATTATGTTTGATGACCGTATTAGTAAGCATTTAATCTAAATCGCAGTTACACAGAATTCGGGATGGGCTCTGTCTAGGATTAGTTTGATTTACTATAAATACTGATATGATAATTATTTTTTATATTTGAACGAGAAAAACATTTATGACTACTCCTGCCTACTACCACTACTGGGGTAAAGCTCAAGCTGATAACCAATTTTCAGATTCTCCCTACCATCTACTGGTCTATCATTGTTTAGATGTCGCCGCTGTTGCTCATTATCTACTACATGATGATGCCCCTATCATGAATGATTTGTCAGGATACTTAGAGCTTGCTAAACCTGAACTCAGACAGTTGCTGTGTTTTTTAATTGCTTTACATGATTTAGGCAAGTTTGCTTCGTCTTTTCAAGGTCTATATCAGCCCGAAGACGATACATTTCTAATTAAGGTAAACCGAAATACTTACGCCTATCAAAAAAGACATGATGCGCTAGGGTGGTGTTTTTATCAAAATGCCTTTTTAAATGAGCGCTTTTTCCAAGTTGAAAAGAGTAAAAAGCGAAAATTAAAGACAGGCTTATCAATTTTATTTAATTGCGTATTAGGCCATCACGGTAAGCCAATACAGACAGCAGATAATCCGGTTGACTTTGATTATCCTACAGCAGTTGGGGTTGACTATCAGCATGAAATAGATGCAAGTGATTTAGCAGCAGCAGGGCTTTGGGTTAGTGATTTAATAGACTTGTTTGAAGTGCAGTTGCCTGTTGAATTACTGACTGATAAAGACTGGCACATTCGTGCTAAACATATTAGTTGGCAACTATCGGGACTGACCATGCTAGCGGACTGGCTAGGGTCGGATACAACCTATTTTCATTATCAGAGTAAGGTAATGCCGCTGGCAGATTATTGGCAAATTGCATTGGGTACAGCTGAGCGTTGTGTCAATGATAAAGGCCTAGCAAAATCAGCCAACCCGTTACCTTTTAACAGCGTACAAGATAGCTTTGGCTTTAGCCCGTCACCGCTACAAGCGTGGGCTGAGTCAGTGACGTTGCATACCCGTCCACAGTTATTCGTATTAGAAGATATCACCGGCTCAGGCAAGACTGAAGCTGCATTGACCTTAGCGCATCGGTTGATGGCAATGGGGGAGGTGGATGGCTTTTATTTTGGGCTACCTACTACCGCAACGTCGAATGCTATGTTTGACCGCATTGAAAAGTTTATGCCGACCTTGTATCGCTCCGATGACGGACAGCAGCCATCTTTAGTATTGGCGCATGGCAGCAAAAATATGAACGATACCTTTCGTAGGTTAATTGATAATGGCAACAGAAATAGCCATATTAATACTAATTATCAAGATAATAATACTTTCGCAGTTGGCATGTCTCAAAATAATACAGCTTTTGAAGCAACTGGGGATGAGATAAGCAGTCAATGCCATGCTTGGTTTGCCAGTAGTAATAAACGAGCGCTACTCGCTAATATTGGTGTCGGTACTATTGACCAAGCGTTATTGGCAGCATTGCCCAAAAAGCATCAGCCGCTACGTCTGCTTGGCCTGCATCATAAGGTACTAATATTCGATGAAGTCCACAGCGCTGATAGCTACATGTTTGAGCTGTTAAAGTCCTTGCTACAAGTACACTTACATCAAGGTGGGCATGCCATTTTATTGACGGCAACGCTAAGTTTAGACAAACGAGAAGATTTGGCTAAGTTGTGGTTGGGTAAAGATGAGCCGAGCTACGCTAAAACAAAACTCACAGAAAATATGACCCACTCCACCCACTTTCCCTTAGCCACACATATTACAGCGATGCCGGAAGAGGATGTCCAGCCCGTCGTTGAAGCCTCGATAACCAGTCCTATACGAGTATCGCGCAAGCTTGATATTAGCTTTTTGCATGACCCAGTCGATGCTATTAATCATCTCGTACAAGCCTCGCAAAATAATCAATGTGCGGTATGGGTTAGAAATACGGTAACCGATGCTACCCAAGCTTACGACGATTTACTTGCGGCAGGGATAGCGCCTGACAATTTACTATTATTCCATAGCCGCTTCGCGCTTGTTGACCGCAGTCGTATCGAGGCAAAAGTTCTTGATTGGTTTGGTAAGCACAGCACTCCAAGCAAGCGCGCTGGCAAGATACTGATTGCCACTCAAGTCTTTCAAGAGTCTTTAGATGCCGATGCAGATATCATGATAAGTGATTTATGCCCCATTGATTATCTGATTCAACGTGCAGGTAGGCTGCATCGTCATCAACGGGAACTATCGGGTCAACGAGTAGCAGATAGTGACACAATTAAGCAGCCACGCCCATCGCCGACACTGATGGTGTTAGCACCTATGTTCAGTGATGAGCCATCGGCTCACTGGTATAGCGAGTTGTTTCCCAAAAGCCAATATGTCTATCGTCATGTGGGTCAGCTGTGGCTAACGATGCGCATTCTGCAACAGCAAGGCTGTCTCAATTTGCCTAAAGACGCGCGTTTATTGATTGAGTCTGTTTATTCTATCGATGCGCAGGAAGACATTCCAGAACAACTATTGGCAGACAGTAAAGCAGACATGAGCCAACAACGTCGCAAACAGAACACTGCTAAAGATGTTTTAATTGACTGGCAGGAAGGTTATTGTGAGAAAAGCCAAAATAGATGGTTTGCGAGTGAATCAGCAGTCAATAGCGAAGCCAATACTCGCTTTCAAGAAATGCCTACTTGTGAAGTAGTGATTTTAAAGCTTTGTCAGTTAAAGGATGATAATACTGAAAAAATAAGCTTTTATGCTGATGCAACTGACTTTAAACTTGAATTGAGTACGCTTAAAATTGGCGAGAGTATGGCTGAGAAACTAGTAGAAATACCGAACAAGTTTGCAAGCCAGATATCGTCATTAAAAGAACGCTATCGAGGTCTAGAGTATAATCGGCTGTGGCTGCCTGACGTTGATGATAATTTTATTTATGATAAAGACAAGGGTTTGGTCGCTATAAAAATCCCCACCTAAGTGGGGAACGGTTTGCTTCTATCCAAGGCTCTGTTAATAATAATTGTTGGCAGGGCTTTTTAATAGCCTCCAAGTACTAACATTCAAAACGTCAGCTATTGTCGTTTATTAACTAAATTTTGTTGACTTAACTAAGTGTTAGATGTAGCCTTTGAAGCTATATAATTTTTGAACAACAGCCTCTAGACAGCTTAAAAAATAAAAAAGGGTCTTATATGAATCTCATCACTGACAGCTGGTTACCCGTCCTTACTAGAGAAAGAGAAAGAGTAAAAATTAAACCGGCGCAGCTATCTGACCTTAATATTATTGAGCTGGATTTGCCACGCCTAGATTTTCAAGGCGCCGCCTATCAGTTGTTAATTGGACTGCTACAGACGACTTTTGCACCCACTGATATTGAAGATTGGCTTGAATATTATGATAATCCACCCTCCCAAGATAGCTTGCAACTTGCTTTTGATAACGTTACTCATGCGTTTAATGTAGACGGGAATATAGAGGGTAGCGGTGCAAGGTTTATGCAGGATTTGGATAGTTTGGAGCATATAAAATCTCCCAATAGTATCGCTAATTTATTAATCGAAGCCCCAGGTGGCAATACCCTAAAGTTAAATAAAGACTTTTTTGTCAAGCGTGACTTAGTGGAGCAGTTATCTCTACCAATGGCAGCATTGGCTTTGTTCACCTTACAAATCAATGCGCCATCAGGTGGTGTTGGTCACCGTACCGGATTGCGTGGGGGCGGTCCTATGACCACCCTTGTCCGTCCCAGTAACGCTGATAGCAGCCTATGGCAAAAGCTATGGTGGAATGTCATTAATAGAAAAGAATTCGAATATCCTGAGCCAGACTTTACTGATGGTAGCGTATTTCCGTGGCTTGCCGCGACCAGAGTGAGCGACAAGACAGGAGAACCAATTTATAGGGGTGATGTTCACCCTCTACATGTTTATTGGGCGATGCCAAGACGTATTCGGTTGATTATAGATGCGCCCACAACTGACCAGTCATCTACAGATTTGGCACTTACCGATATGACAGACAGCTTAACGGGTGACGTTTGTCAGCAAGTGGTCAGTCACTATCGAACCCAAAACTACGGTCATAACTATGAAGGTGACTGGTCACCACATCCTATTACCCCATACCGCACTAATCCAAAAAAGACAGAGGACACCCCGTTTTCTATCAAAGCCCAACCCGGCGGTATTAATTATAAACTCTGGCATATGCTGACCTTTACAGGAAAAGACAATAGTACAGGATTTATCCGCGCCAAAGTAATCGACCATGCTCATGAAGTTTATGCAGAAAGCTTGGGCGAAATTAGTGCCTCGCGCCTGTGGGCATTTTCTTATGATATGGACAATATGAAAGCCCGCGGCTTTTATAGTAAAGAGTTGCCTATTTATTATATCTCAGCCGGTCACCAGACCCAGCTATTAGCAACCGTCCTTGAGCTACATACATTGACCGAAAGTATCGTCAAACAGCTACGTAATAGTATCAAGTACAGTTGGATGAGTGAGCGCCAAGCCAAAGACAGTAAAGGCGATATGAGTATGATTGATACCATGTTTTGGCAACGTAGTGAGCCGTCATTTTTTGCCGCAGTAGAAGATGCTATCAATCATGAAGGGAAGATGACCCCAGTTGCCGCGCTTATGTGGCTCAATAAAATATGTACATTAGCCAAACAGATATTTGATGAGCAAGTTCTGGCGTCTAGTAAGGTTGAGCAACGGCACATGGCGCAATTGGACGGTTTAAATGCATTTTTATATGGTAATAAACAATTAACGATATTTCGAAATCGTCAGAAGACTAATAATAAGGAGAGTACCTAATGACAGATGCTATAGATACGGGGGTATCTCGCGATTTACCTCCCAATTTATCGTTTAAGCAGGCGATTCGATATTTAGGCAGTTGCACCCCGATTGTTATGGCTTGGCATCAACGCTTATTAGAAATTAAAAATAAATCACAGTTGCAAAAGCAGACGGACAATGCTGAAAACTTAAAGAATGACGCTTATTTACAGTTCTTTCGAGTGGCTATTTCAGCTTCTGATGCGGCCAAATTAAAGCGCTGTCAGCATATGAATGATGTTGCCGTACAGCCCGCTTTTATCGCTTTATGGCAGCAAGTAGAATCCAAATTATCAGAAAATAACTCACACCACCACAGTACCTCTGATAATACCTTTGCATCATGGCTAGCCGTAGCATGGGTATTGGCACAGATACGTAGTGTAGACAGTCATTATCAGGTTGCTGGCTCAGGTAAAAGCAAACGCCCGCTAAATAATACGTTGGGACGAGTGGCGGGACAACTGCAAGACGACAGAGCACTCATTACGCCATTACGTTTTGAGAAATTAATCTCTGCGAGCGATCCTGATAACTTTGTTACGTTGCTATCACGGATGGTCGCCCAGCTTCAGCAGCAAAGTCAATCCATGAATATTGTTTGGCTTGCTAACGATATTTTGCATTGGTTTGCTGATTATCAAGGGTCAAATTATCGAACGCCTAAAGACAAACTTACTGTGCAGTGGTCATTGACCTATTATCAAGTCAATGCTTAATCATTTAGTAATAAACTTGATATTAAGATTTGTCGTCATTGACTATCGAGAAATAAAAATCATAGCCTTTTTTAATATTTGCCCATATTTCACCGTTTATAAACAATAGGACATCTTTATGACTCAATTTATCCAACTGCATGTATTGACCAGCTATCCGCCCTCTAACTTAAACCGTGATGACATGGGGCGACCAAAGACGGCACGCATGGGTAATGCTGAACGTCTAAGAATCAGCTCGCAAAGTCTAAAGCGTCACTGGCGAGTGTCAGATGTGTTTGAGGAAGCTTTGGCAGGTCACATTGGTACACGTACTAAGCGCCTTGGTGTAGAAGTTAAAGCGACTTTGTTAGCCGCAGGGGTTAAAGAAAAAGTTGCAGATGATACGGCAAAAAAAATTGCACAGCAGTTTGCAAAAATCAGTAGTAAAAACCCTCTCGAAACAGGACAACTGGTACATATCAGTCCAGCTGAACAGCATGCTATTAACGCGCTAGTACAAAAGACTATCGAATCTGATGAAGTGCCAGGTGATGATGAACTGGTACTGTTAAAGCAAGAAAATATGGCGGTAGATATTGCGCTGTTTGGTCGTATGCTAGCGGACAAGCCTAAGTTCAATATCGAAGCTGCCTGTCAAGTTGCGCATGCTATCAGTGTGCAGCAAGTAGCGATAGAAGACGATTATTTCACGGCAGTAGATGACTTAAAAAACAAAGCTTCGGATGACGATGCAGGCGCAGCACATATTGGTGAAACCAACTTTGCCGCGGCAGTATTTTATCAGTACGTCTGTATCAACAAAGACCTGTTGTTAGATAACCTTAATGGTGATACCGAGCTTGCCGAAAAAGCATTAGCAGCGCTGACTGAATCTATCACTACGGTCGCCCCATCGGGTAAACAGAACAGTTTTGGCTCACGTGCCTTTGCAAGTTATGTCATGGCAGAAAAAGGCAGTATGCAGCCACGTTCTTTATCGGTTGCTTATCTTCGCCCAGTCAATACTGACAACGTGTTAGGCGCTGCTATCGATAATATACAATTGCACCAGCAGAAATTTGATAGCGTTTATGGCAACTGTGCAGACAGTCGCTATGTTATGGACGTAGAAAATGGCGTTGGTACTTTGGCTGGCTTGAAACAGTTCATCGGTAATGATGGTGAAGCCAATTATCCACAAGGCTAGGCGCATCAATGCTAGATATGAAAGGTGCTAAAACCACAAAGTATTCTTAACCTTAACCTCAATGGTGAATACAGACAGATTGCCTCTGTAAAAACGATTACTTTGTGGGCAAAGGGTCTTTAATGATAAACGAATAATGAACGATGGAAGTTTGCTATGGATTATTTAGTCATGCGGCTATACGCGCCACTATCCTCATGGGGAACGCTGGCGGTAGGAGAGGATAGACCGACCGTCAATTATCCGACTCGCAGTGCGATATTAGGTTTACTTGGTGCTGCTTTGGGTATTAGACGTAGCGAGACCCAAAAGTTAAAAGACTTGGCAGATAGTATTGGTATGGCGTCTAAGACCTATAGCGAAGGGACTGTTTTGCGTGATTATCATACCATTCAAACGCCGACTGCCAGTAAAGGTGTTAGATTTTTTACCAGAAGGCAGGAGCTGCAAAGCCCTAAGGTTGAGACTATTTTGTCCTCAAGAGACTATCGTGAAGACGGGCTATGGGTAGTCGCCGTGTGGATAAAGCCTATAACAGAACTTAATAACTTTGAATATAAATTTGACTTAGCACAGCTGCAACAAGCCTTAAAGTATCCAAAATTTACGCTATATATCGGGCGCAAATCTTGTCCTTTATCATTGCCATTGTCACCACAAGTGATAACCACTGATAATCTGAAGTCTGCTTTAGATATCAATATTGCTGACTTAATCAAACAAGATTTAGCAGCTGAAGCACAAAACCCAATCAATACTACAAAAGCTATCCCACATTGGCATGTCAATGAGCTGCTTGATACGATGGTGAGCGACCATTGGTTGCCGACGATAATAGATTATAGTGCCGTTAACAATGATAAAGCAGAAAGTAATGACGACCAAACAGACCGTCGCTTGCGTCAAGTAACTTATCATTGGGAAGGGGCTGTCAACTTCATATTTGGCGACAGTGAGATGCCTATTACTAACGTGTTTACGCACAGCCATTGGGATGAGCCAACTGACCGCAAGCAGTGGCAATTTACACAACGTATCGGTCATCAGTGGACAACACTAGAACCTATATATCAGTCAGGGCAGTCAGACGCTTTATCAAATAAGGCATTGCAGCCAATGTCAGCTACGGATGGAACATTATGAGTTATCTAAGTAAAGTTACCCTTAAACCGACTTTAGCTGCAAAACGCTTATTTGTAGAGGAGCAAATTCGCCCTCAAAAACAAAACCAGTCTGCTGATGAGGTCGCTAAGAGCAAAAATCCTTATAGGGTTCATCAAGTGTTATGGCAACTGTTTGATTTGCCAGCGGGTAGTGACAGACCTTTTTTATATCGAGAATATGAGCGTGGCGGTCAGACATTTTATTATGTGTTATCTATCTTAAAGCCTAACCTTAACCATCCATTTTTTACCGTAGAGACCAAAGCATTTAATCCAAGTTTTTTTGATGGGCAACGCTTAGCATTTGAGTTACGTGCCAATCCGGTAGCGACGTTAAAAGACGACAATGGTAAGTCGTCACGGCATGATGTCTTGATGCTCGCCAAAAAGTCGATGATGGCTCAGGGATTTGATGACGCTTATAGTATTGATCAAGCTATGTTTGAGGCAGGGGTGGACTGGATAACTCATAAAGCGCGTATGCAGGCATGGGGCGTCGTCATTCATCCAAATTTAGAGCTATCTGCTTATGCGCAACATCAGTTGCGCCGAACTAAAGAAGATTTGGGCAATCAGAAAAATTTAGATAACAAAAATCACGCTGATAATAAGACAAATGCCACTGCTAATACTAAAACCAAACTCATTCAGTTTTCAAGCCTTGATTATGAGGGTGCGCTTGAGATTCAAGATGCCAGTCTGTTTTTTGAACAAATGATTAAAGGCTTTGGTAAGCAAAAAGCCTTTGGATGCGGTCTTATGCTGGTGCGTCCATTGCGCCAAAATAGTCAATAACGGCTGTGATAGTCTTTATGATTGCAACTGTAAAAATGATATAAGTTTTATAAAATTTCACTATTAATTGAGCAGCTTTATGGCATTTATTCCCCTAAAACCCATACCTATTAAAGAGCGTAACTCCATGGTGTTTGTGGAGCGAGGTCAAATTGATGTTAAAGACGGGGCGTTTGTGGTCATTGATAAGAATGGCATTCGCATGCATATTCCCGTTGGCTCTATTACTTGCTTAATGTTAGAGCCAGGGACGCGTATAAGTCATGCCGCTATTGCACTGGCAGCTAAGACAGGAACGCTACTGATATGGGTAGGTGAAGCAGGCGTACGTCTTTATTCTGTAGGTCAACCTGGCGGCGCGCGTTCTGATAAGTTGCTATATCAAGCCAAGCTTGCTTTAGATGAGCAGCTAAGACTCAAGGTCGTCAAAAAGATGTTTGAAATCCGTTTCAATGAAACGGCACCCAGTCGGCGTAGTGTCAATCAGCTCCGAGGTATAGAAGGGGGACGGGTCAAAAAAATCTACCAGCGTCTCGCGCAAGAGAACGGAATGATATGGAAAGGGCGCTCTTATGACCCAAGCGACTGGGATGTGTCGGATGATTTGAACCGTTGTATCAGTGCGGCAACTGCTTGTCTTTATGGTATTACAGAAGCTGCTATTTTAGCCGCAGGGTACGCACCTGCAATCGGATTTTTGCACACAGGAAAACCTAAAAGCTTCGTTTATGATATCGCCGACTTGGTCAAATTTGAGACTGTTGTACCATTAGCCTTTGCTGTAGCAAAACGTGCTCCTATCAATCCTGATCGTGAAGTGAGGATAGGCTGCCGTGAGATATTTAGACAAAGTAAATTATTAAAAAACTTAATTCCTATGATTGAAGATGTCTTGTCCGCAGGGGAGATTGAACCACCTGTACCCTATGCAGACGCACAACCACCTGCCATTCCTGAACCTGAATCGATAGGTAACGAAGGTCATCGCAGTCAGTAAAAATCGGCACAAGGAGATACATTATGAGTATGCTGGTTGTAGTGACTGAAACCATACCACCTAGATTAAGAGGGCGACTTGCCGTATGGTTATTAGAAGTTCGAGCAGGGGTATATGTAGGAGACGTATCACGTCGGGTTCGAGAGATGATATGGGAGCAAGTGCTGGCATTAGCTGAAGAGGGTAATGTAGTAATGTCATGGGCAACCAATACTGAATCGGGCTTTGATTTTGTAACTTATGGCGAGAACAGACGTATGCCTATAGACCATGAAGGAATGCGTTTGGTACAATTTTATCCGCTGGAGACCAATGAAAAATAAATCTATAAATTTCAAATACTTAGTTGGTCAGGTGATGATCGATAGATACTATTTAACAACTAAAAAACTTGGTAGAATAATAATAATAGAAAAAAACAATCATTTCATAGACTTACAACAAGTCTGTTCCCCGCAAGTACGGGGATTAACCGCCTATTATTTTATTCTTAACCGTTATTTTTCTCTGTTCCCCGCAAGTACGGGGATTAACCGCATAGAATATCTACTGATGAATGTGTAACAGTCTGTTCCCCGCAAGTACGGGGATTAACCGCATAGAATATCTACTGATGAATGTGTAACAGTCTGTTCCCCGCAAGTACGGGGATTAACCGCAGCATCAAAGAGAATGATTCAATACATAACGCTGTTCCCCGCAAGTACGGGGATTAACCGGAATTTATTATGTCTCAAACTACTGTTGTTGCCTGTTCCCCGCAAGTACGGGGATTAACCGTCCCTATTGATACCAGCGGTGTTGTTGGTACGCTGTTCCCCGCAAGTACGGGGATTAACCGTAATGGGTGTTTCTGAAATGAAAGCTCAACAGCTGTTCCCCGCAAGTACGGGGATTAACCGCGCAGCAGGAGCAAGCTTAGCAGCACCGAGCGCTGTTCCCCGCAAGTACGGGGATTAACCGATACGCTGGGCTTTTACGTTATAAGCCCAGCACTGTTCCCCGCAAGTACGGGGATTAACCGTCATTAATTCAATGATTAAACTAACATAAACACTGTTCCCCGCAAGTACGGGGATTAACCGGTTGTAACAACAATGCCTTGCGTGACGTGAACCTGTTCCCCGCAAGTACGGGGATTAACCGCGGGTCGCTCAGGCGCACGGCTATTACGGCAACTGTTCCCCGCAAGTACGGGGATTAACCGGTTTGGGCGGTAAAGTAGCAGTGATTGATACTCTGTTCCCCGCAAGTACGGGGATTAACCGCTATCACAAGCGCGGTGGTTGATGAACACAAGCTGTTCCCCGCAAGTACGGGGATTAACCGTCTCTACTCAGATAAGTTTGATTTTGATGTGTCTGTTCCCCGCAAGTACGGGGATTAACCGTCCCAAGCAGATATCGTACATATTGCCGTTCACTGTTCCCCGCAAGTACGGGGATTAACCGCGCTGGCGACTACTTGGATCGAGTCCAAGTAACTGTTCCCCGCAAGTACGGGGATTAACCGGCCACAACCGACACAGCTTGTTAAATTTTTGCCTGTTCCCCGCAAGTACGGGGATTAACCGATGCTTATCCTGCTCTTCATTCCATGCTTGCTCTGTTCCCCGCAAGTACGGGGATTAACCGTCCCTATGACTGTTCCCAATCGTGCTGATATTCTGTTCCCCGCAAGTACGGGGATTAACCGAAGCTGGTTGGACTCAAACTGCTATCGGTAATCTGTTCCCCGCAAGTACGGGGATTAACCGTTTCGTCAATGGGTGTTAAATGTACTCGATGGTGAGATTGATAAGATTAACGCAGAACGTGATAGCCTATCGTTTCAGCACAATCAGGCTTGCGCTACCACAGCATTGGTTAAGCGAGATTTAAGCCAGGCAGGTAGGGATTTACGCCACTTAGGGCAAACCGTTATGCCTGAAATGCTAGAGAAGTTAGCAGCACTTGAAAGCAAGATACAACCACAACTACCAAACCTTAATTAATTAAACCATCTTTTGTCAGCTAGGCTCATTACCGAAAACAAGTTACGCTAACTTGTGCTGACAATCCTAATAGCGAATTACTAAAAGCGAGTAATATTATGACTAAATTAACAGTAGTATTTGCATTAGCAGTGGCATTGATTGGCTGTGATGCAGCAACAGATATGCAAATGGATAAAATACATGACAAGGTGACTGATGATGTAGTCGATCAATATGAGATAACCAAAAAGCAAGGTAGTGCTGTAGATGTTTGCGTATATGCAGGAGTCGTAAGCGCTTCTTACTT
>Ga0209414_1001196_pt1 | contig 12407 bp, 19 predicted proteins | sample LakVidmifraction_4_FD_181154 | JGI IMG/M metagenome (GOLD analysis project Ga0209414, IMG submission 181154) | Hypersaline microbial communities from Lake Vida, Antarctica - Brine Hole Two &gt;0.2 micron (SPAdes) (version 2) | ecosystem: Environmental > Aquatic > Non-marine Saline and Alkaline >... | reverse complement strand
GAACACTACTGGCAATGCAGCCACTGCCACCAATGTTCCGTACACCGGCTTGACCGGTACCATACCAACTTGGAATCAGAATACTACAGGAAACGCAGCTACGGCAACCAACGTTCCGTACACCGGTTTGACCGGTACAGTGCCGACTTGGAATCAGAATACTACAGGCAACGCAGCTACCGCAACAAATGTAAACTATTCAGGCTTAACTGGTACAATACCAACTTGGAATCAAAATACAACAGGCAATGCAGCCACTGCTACAAACACAACCATTACTGCAAACTCAACTAACGCTATAAACTATTTGACTTTTGTTTCAAATACATTAGGTAATTTACCGCAGTTAATTCAATCAGGCATCACTGTAAATCCATCAACTTCAGCAATTACAGGCGGTATTAGAGGCGGAGCTTTTTAAGGAAAATTTATGGCTCAAACAAACTTTACTCCAATTTTAACTTACGGAAGTACTACGGCTACTAATGTTCCGTTGGCAGCTAATTTAACAACAACCACCGACGGTGTTGAGTTAGCAGTCAATGCTGCTGACGGCAGATTGTTTTATAAAGATAACGCCGGCGTTGTACAAGTTCTGGCAACCAGGGGGACGGGCACAGTTGGCGGTTCAACTACACAGGTTCAGTTTAACTCCAGCGGTGCTTTGGCTGGCTCTGCTAATTTAACTTTTAACGGCACAACGCTAACTGCCGCCGGTTTGTCAGGACCTCTTAACGGCACTGTCGGCGCTACGACACCTGCGGCTGCGTCAGTAACCACGTTAACGGCTTCATCGGACTCTTCGTTTACCTCAACTGGTGCGGTGCAGCTTTCGAGTGGTACAACTGCTCAACGACCCTCAGGAGCAGCAGGTAAGCTCAGGTTTAACAACACCACAACTCAGTTCGAGGGCTTTAACGGCACAGCTTGGGCTTCAGTCGGCGGCGCAGCAATCAGCAACGACACAGCAACCGCAACAGACGTATTCCCGTTATTTTCAAATGCCACCAGCGGCACGGCGCTAACCGTGTTCACTGGCAATGCAAGACTGCTTTACAGGCCAAGTACAGGTGAACTCAAGTCTAGCGTTTTAAACGCTACGAACGGCATAGTAATAAACAGCCAGACAGTTGCGGCTAGCTACGAAATTGCAGCAGGCGGTAACGGTATGTCAGTCGGCCCGATAACAGTGGCTTCAGGCCAAACAGTAACAGTAGCATCCGGCTCACGCTGGGTAGTTTTGTAAAGGAGCATTGGGTATGCCAACAATTATCGACGGCAGCGGGTCTGCCACATTCCAAACACCTTTGCCTTTGCTTCAAGGCGGGACGGGAAACACAACGGGTAACGTCACATCTTCTCAAGTGGCTGGCGCATTAAACGCTACAGGCTCCGCACCCCTATTCGCTTGCAGGGCTTGGGTGAATTTTAACGGTACTGGAGTGGTCGCAATTCGTGCAAGTGGGAATGTTTCCAGCATCACTGATAACGGTGTTGGTGACTACACGGTTAACTTTGCTACTGCGATGCAGGATGCTAACTATACTTTTTCATTTGGGATAGATAATTTTAACGCTGTTTACCCCCGCTCTACTGGCTTGTTTGGATTAACCCCCACCGCGTCTGCTCTTACCTTTAGAAATGCTTACACACTCACTTTTGGAAATCCAGCAGTTTTCGAAGACACCCCTTGGACGACCGTCTCGGTCTTCCGCTAAAAGGAACACTATGAAAAGAATAATCTACCAAACAAGCGAAGGTGGCGTTGCCATCATTGCCCCCGCTGACTGCGGCTTGACCATCGAGCAAATAGCAGCCAAAGACGTGCCCGCTGGCGTAGCCTACAGCATCGTAGACGTTGCAGACATTCCCACTGACCGCACATTCCGCAACGCATGGGAGATCACATGATTACAGTAAACATCGGCAAAGCCAAAGACATTGCACACGATGCTCGTCGCGCTGCTCGTTCAGTTGAGTTTGCGCCGCTGGACATCAAAGCGACTATTCCCTCAGAAGCCATAGCAGCCGAAGAAGCCCGTGCCGTTATTCGCACCAAGTATGACGACATGCAGACCGCCATCAACGAGGCAACTACAGCAGATGCAATTAAAGCAGCAATGCCGGAGACAACCTAATGCCATCCATCATCACAGCAGGCGATGCAACAAACGGCGCTAGTCTCACTGCCGGAAGTAACGGCACTCTAATCATCCGGAGCGGTTTGGCTGGAGCCAAGGTTAATGCTTTGGTTTTGGCGGCATCGGGCACTGCAACATTACTGGCTCCGCCCGTTAACGCTGCCAATCCTTGCTTCAGTGCCTTTCAAAGTGTCGGCCAAAGTCTCTCTGCTGGTGTACCTACAAAGATGAGTTGTCAGACTGAAGAGTTTGACACTGCAAACGCTTTTTCTGCGGGAACAGTCGTAACAAACGGCGACGCAACCAATAGGTTTACACCTCTGATAGCAGGCTATTACCAAGTAAGTGCCGCATTTGCCGTGGGGGTAAATGCCACCTTAATTTTAGAGGTTCGCAAAAACGGCTCCCCATTTAAATCGGGCGCAACATTTACAGGCTGTACGGCTGCGGCCAATTCGTGCTTGGTGTTTATGAACGGCTCAACAGATTTTTTAGAGGCCTACGCATTTTCAAGCAGTGCGACAACTATCTCAGTAGGAGCCAGCTCTTCTTATTTCCAAGCAGCCCTAATCTCAAGGAGCGCATAAATGCCAACCATTATTGACTCGAACACAGGACTAACAACAGGCGCTGTCAACTTAATGGCAGGCGCTTTGCAGCAACTGGATATGACCGCAAACATCGCGGCTCGACTGGAGAATAAATAATGCCAGCAATATTAGCCAACACAAACATAACCCTAGATAACACTTCGGCTATCAATATCCCCGGTACTCCCGTAGCAGGGCAGACTGTCCTCTACCCAAAAGCGGATAAGCTGCTTTATTACAAAGACGATGCGGGGGTTGAGAGGTCTGCAAATATAACTCTAGGCACGGCAGTAGCCACGACATCAGGAACCTCGATTGACTTCACCGCGATACCTGCTGGGGTGAGGCGGGTTACTGTGATGTTTCGCGGCGTTAGCGTTAGCGGAAATAGCGATACTGTTGTTAGATTGGGCACATCTGGCGGCGTGCAAGCGACTGGCTATCAAGGAGCGATTGGGTTGGTTCAAAACGCAGGCGCGTCAGTAGCAACTGCTTTATCTACCGGCTTTGCAATTACGGCTTTACAGACTTCTGCGTCTGCTGATATGCACGGTAGTCTCACTTTAAGTTTGCTTGACTCCAGCACCGGAGTGTGGGCCTGTAGTGGTGTTTTTGGCAGAACAGATGCTGTGATTCCATATTTTGTTGGCGGTTCAAAATCATTGGCGGGTGTGCTTGATAGACTGCGGCTAACAACAATCGGCGGCTCAGACACCTTCGACGCTGGCTCTGTAAACATCATGTGGGAGTTTTAAATGAGATACGAACATAACCTAGCAACAGGTGAAGTGACGGAGCATGAAGACGCACCAGCAACGCCTGAAGTTCCGAAGACATACCAACAACTCCGAACCATTGAGTACGCTAAGCGCAATCAGTTCGAGATGCAGTATGACGATCAGGTAAACGGCACGACCACTTGGGTTGACTGGCAAGATGGCATCAAAGCTGCGATACCGAAGCCATGATTTACTACCTCGCCCTTGCATGGCTGGCCTTTGCCGTTATTGGCGGCTTGGCCTTGTATGTCGCTTACGGCTTCGTTATGTCTGCCATTGTTGACAGAAAAAGAGCGCGTGCTGCTGGCGTGGAGTTTGGCATTGTTGAGCGCATCGACGGCGTGATTGCTGTGCCTGCGGTGCTTTTGGATGGCCTGATAAACGTGCTTGTCCTGCCGATTGTGTGCCTCGATTTCCGGCTCAAGGGATGGTTCAAGATAGTCACTTATCGCGGTATGACGTTTCCATTTTTCGATCTAGTGACGGCGCGGCTGCAAGGCTATCACGACGACCCGAAGGCGTGGCGCTATCACAAATGGATTGCAAAGATCGGCGTGCAGTTTCTTGATCGCAAAGACCCTAAAGGCTGGCACGTTGCCAAACCATCAAGAGCTACATCATGATAGACCCGCGTGATTTTGGCAAGCTGGAGGCTCAGGTCGAATCTTTAAAAACTCAAGTAGACGATATGAGCGACAAGCTGGACAAGCTGGTAGAGCTTGCAACGGAGGGACGCGGTGGCATTCGTGCACTGTGGTTTGCGGGCTCTATCGTTGGCGCCATTGCTGCATGGCTAGGCGTGGAGAGGTTTTTTAAGCCGTGAAATATCTGCTCGTTCTGCTGTTGTCCGGTTGCGCTAGTTTTGCTGGCGTGCAAATGGACGACAAGGAACGAGCGGCATGTGCAAAACAGGGTTGTAGCGTTTGGACAGATAAAGAGCTTGAAGGTATGGCAAAGCAATTTTTTAACTGGGGCTACGAAGCAGGGAAAAAGTCGATATGAACTTCGATCAGGCTTTTAGAAATATGATTGGGCACGAAGGTGGCTATGTCAACGACCCGCGTGACCCGGGCGGCGAAACGAACCACGGCGTGACCAAGCGCGTAGCTGTAGAAAGTGGCTACACCGGGTCGATGAAAGACTTGCCGCTGGACACTGCAAAAGCCATCTACCGCAAAAACTACTGGGATAGCGTCAGCGCTGACAAGCTGCCCGAGGGCGTGCGCTTTGATGTTTTCGATGGCGCTGTAAACAGCGGCGTATCTCAGTCGGCCAAGTGGCTACAGCGTGCCGTGGGCGTAAAAGACGATGGCGTAATCGGCCCGAAAACAATCGCCGCTGCTTTTGCGACAGGGCCAAAACTAAACGCACGTTTTAACGGTGCGCGGCTTATGTTTATGACTAATCTGCACACCTGGCCTGCGTTCGGCAAAGGTTGGGCGCGTCGCGTAGCAACTAATCTACTGGAGAACTAAATGGCGCTCGACCCTATTTCAGCAGCATTGAGCATTGGCGGTAAGTTGATTGACCGCTTGTGGCCTAACCCGGCAGAGCGCGACGCGGCAAAACTTGAGCTGCTAAAAATGCAGCAAGCCGGGGAGCTAGCGCAGATGACGGCGCAGACCGACATAAACCGGGTTGAGGCAGCTAGCAGCAGCATTTTTGTAGCTGGGTGGAGGCCGTTTATCGGCTGGACTTGCGGCGCTGCATTTGCGTACAAGTTTGTAGTCGCCCCGGCGCTGGCTTTTGGATTGACGGCGTTCGGGCATCCAATCGAATTGCCTGTTCTTGACTTTACTGAGATGTCCACCGTCCTGCTCGGCATGTTAGGCATTGGCGGTCTACGCACGCTTGAGAAAATTAAGGGCGTTGCGTGACACCTTGCGCCCTGCTCCTAGTTACCGGCATTTGCATTGGCATTTGCATTGGTTGGGCGCTGTTTAGCTCATAAAATTGTGCTTTTTATAAATTAAGTGTAAATGCAGATTCTAGAGTTATAATTTTGACTATTCGGCGCATGCTGCATCAGCTGCTTAAATCTCTTATGGAGCATCAATGAGCTATAGCATGACATACACGTCACTGCTCGAAGACGTTCGCCGTTATCTTGAGCGTGGTTTTACCGCTGAGAGCGACCAAATAGTCTACGAGCAGTTGCCGCGTCTGGTGACATTGGCAGAGCGTCGAGTTTCTCGTGATTTAAAAATCACTGGGTTTATTCGCGCTATTTCTACGCCACTTCAAGCAGGCGTGTCTGTCTACATTAAGCCTGATCGTTGGCGCGATACTGTTAGCATGTTGGTTGACAACGTACCTATTTTTGCGCGAGACTATGAGTACTGCCGCAACTACTGGCCAAACCCTGATCAAATCGCAAAGCCTCAGTTTTATGCAGACTATGACTATCAACATTGGTTAATTACGCCAACACCGGCAAGCGCGCAAAAACTTGAAATTCTTTACTATGAGCAGCCTAGGTTTTTAGGTGAAGACTTTCAAACTAACTGGATTACAGAGTACATCCCTGACGCGTTGCTTTACGCCACTTTGCTTGAAGCCACTCCATTCCTTAAGAAAGACGAACGCATTACCATTTGGCAAGGTTTGTATGAACGCGCAGCCAATGCAATCAATGGCGAGGACCTAAAACGAATAATGGACCGCAGCGCCCAAAGGACTGAAGCATGACAACTTATACTGACGTCTTTGGTGGCGCAAACATATACCCAAGTGAAGTTGACTACAGTGATATTGCACTGACAAGCAATATCACACTTAGCTGGCCAGAAGAAACTTCTACAAGCGTTAACCTGGCCACTAAAATAATGGGTGTGACTCCCAGTGTTTCAGGTTTAGCACTGACATTGCCGCCGGCCAATAAAACAGGAACAGGCCAAACAATCCTGTTCAACAATTTAGGCAGTCAAACATTTGCAGTTATAAACGCGGTAGGCGTTCAAGTTGTAACCGTGGCACCCGGCACTCTTTGGCAAATTTATTTGTCTGACAATACAACTGCTGCCGGCGTTTGGGTTGCATTGCAATATGGTGCAACTACTTCAAGCGTCAACGCATCTTCATTGGCTGGAACAGGTATTGTTGCCGTAGGTACGCTGTTGTCGCAGTCTGTGCCAATTACTAACTTCAACAGCAATTATGTGTCAGGCATTAATGACCGAGCGCAAATGTTTGTTTGGACCGGTGCAGGCGGAACGCTAACTCTACCTGCCGCAGCTACAGTTGGCAATAATTGGTTTTTGTATTTAAAAAATGCAGGCTCAGGAGCAATAGTTGCAGACCCTAGCGGGACTGTACTGATTGATGGAAGTGCAACACTTTCATTCCAACCGGGCGATTCAGCAATCATTGCTTGTAATGGCGGTGCATTTTTTACAATTGGTTTTGGCAGGTCGGCTATATTTGCTTTTGACTATACTGCAATTACTGTAAGTGGAACCGGCAACTACATATTGACAGGCACTGAACTAAACCGCATTGCTTACGGCTTTAGCGGGGCTTTAACCGGTAACCGCAGTATCATTGTCCCGACTACGGTCCAGCAATATTGGGTTAGTAACGTCACCACAGGAGCTTTTACATTTACTGTCAAAACTTCTTCAGGCACAGGCGTAATTATTCCACAAGGATCGCGGGCCATTTTGTATAGTGACGGTACAAACGTGGTTAACGGCAATACCGGCGGTCTTGCAGTGCCTATTTCAGTTTTCGATGGCGGCACCGGCGCAACTACTGCAAGCGGTGCACGTATTAATCTAGGGGCAACAAGTATAGGCGATGCTTTATTTACGGCGGTAAGCCCAGGTGCTGCTTACACGTCATTAGGCGTAGCTCCAGCGGGCGTTGTAATTGGCGGAGCGTTTTAAGCATGCCTACTAAAATCCTGAAGTCTAATCCAGGCATCAAGCGTGACGGTACAAAGTACGAAGGTGAATTTTACGTTGACGGCCAGTGGGTTAGGTTTCAGCGGGGTTTGCCACGTAAAATTGGCGGGTATCGCTCAATTTCAAAATACTTATCCGAAATATCACGCGGCTTTATAAGTTTTACTCAACAGCTTTTGCAATATTGCCACAGCGGTGGGCCAAACACTCTTGAGCGTTTTACCATAGACGCTAGCAAAAATTCAAGTGTAATTTCAAATCGAACCCCGGTAGGTTTGGTTGCAAGCAGCGCAAATCGTTGGATGTTTCAGTCCATCCATGACAGCTCAACTTCGTATAACGCCTTAGTAGCGCACGTTGCTCCAAACGGCATTTGCGCGTGTAACGATACAGGCGGTCAAATTTTTTATGGCGATATGCTAACTACATCTGCCTTAACTCAAATTGCATTGCCCGCAGGGGCAAACGTAACCGGCGGAATAGTGGCTCTGCACCCATATTTGTTTTATTACGGCACTGCAGGCATAGTGGGTTGGTCAGTGCCTGGTTTGCCTACAGATTTGACCGGTTCAGGCTCAGGCGTTGCCCGGGTTTGGGGTCAAAAGATTATCAAAGGTATGCCTTTGCGCGCCGGAGGCGGCACTGCTCCTGCAGGTTTGTTTTGGGCATATGACGCAGTAATTCGCGCAACCTTTACTGGCGGGTCTACTGTTTTTCAATTTGACGTTATTGCAACCGACACGTCCATAATCTCAGCCGATTCGGTTGTGGATTACGACGGTGTATTTTTCTGGTGTGGTACGGACCGGTTTTTAATGTTTAACGGCGTGGTGCGCGATGTGCCAAACCAACTCAACATCAATTATTTCCTTGAAGGTTTAAACTCCAACCAACATAGCAAAATTTTTGCTTTTAAAGTTCCAAGGTTTGGTGAAATCTGGTGGTGCTATCCAAGGGGCGATGCAACCGAGTGCACGCACGCAGTCATATACAACGTGCGTGAAAATACATGGTACGACACTGCGTTGCCAGAATCAGGCAGGTCCGCTGGAGGCTATAACAACGCTTTTATGTCACCTATTATGGTCGACGCAATTACGAGTGCCAGCGGCTACCGTACGTGGGTCCACGAGCAAGGTGTTGACTCAATTGACGGTATATCTGCTCAACCAATTCAATCTTATTTTGAAACGTCCGATCTATCCGCAGTGGTAGAAGGAGAAAATGCTTATTTGCGCATTTCTACAATTGAACCTGATTTTGTGCAGTCAGGCGATATGACATTAAAAATTACAGGCCGAGCAAACGCCAGAGCGCCTGAAATAATAAGCCGCACGTTTACATTCCCTGAAACCGCAACTCAACCGTTTGAGCAAATTGTTGTTCTCAAAGAGCAACGTCGAGAACTGCGTGTTAGGTTTGAATCCAACGAATTGTATGGCGACTACCAAATGGGTCAGATTATCGGTCACATTGAGACCGGCGACAAAACGGTGCTTGGATGATTGCCATTACACGTCCCCATGGCATGGAGCTTCTTGACTGGGCGGCACAAGTAATTATTGACTTAGATCCTTACGGCTCTTTTGGTCGGCTACAAGACCCTAGTCGTTGGCAAGACTGGGCTGTGCAGTTTTTAAATAGTACTTTTATCGGTCGCAATCTACCTAACCCTTACGGTTTTAACAATTGGAAAGAATGGGCCGAAAGGCTAGTTGGAGCACTATCATGAATCAAGAAATTTTAAACACTATTCGCCAAAACCCAGAAGTTCAAGCCGCTGTCAATGAGGCTATTCAAGGGCTTTTGGAAGACCCTGACGTCACGGTAGAGTCGGTAGAGGCACTCATCCGCTCTCTTGAGTTTGTGCTGCAAAACCCAGACTCTTATGACGATTTTGTGCAGGCTGCAGTGCAAAGTCAAGTCATTGATCGCGAAGACTTGCCTGAACAATTTGATCCAACGGCACTGACTGTAATTCTCATTGCGCTTAAATTTGTTCAGCAGCAGCAACAGCAACCAAGTGAGGCCGTTCCTGGTTTTGCAAAAGGCGGTTTAAACAGTCTTGCTAGCATGGGCCGCGGCGGCGACAGTGAATTGGCGCACATCAATCCGTTTGAGCAACGCGTACTTGAGTCTTATGGCGGCTCAGGAACAATTAATCCTCAGACAGGTTTGCGAGAGTTTAGCTGGAAGAAAAAATTTAAAAAACTCTTTAGAGTATTGGCTCCCATTGCTTTAAATTTTTTAGCACCCGGTTTAGGGACTACAATAGGTGGGTTTTTAGGTGCATCAGGCACAGCCGCTACTATGCTTGGAAGTGCAGTTATTGGCGGAGCAACTGCCGGCCTCACAGGAGGCAATGTACTTAAAGGCGCATTGGGAGGGGCTTTAGGCGCCGGTGCAGGTTCTGCTTTAGGCGGTACTGTTAACAGTGCGCTGGGCACCAGCTTAAGCCAGGGTACGCAAAACATAATTGGCGGATCACTAATTGGCGGAGCTCAAAGCGCTTTGAGCGGAGAGGGTTTTGTAAAAGGCTTAGCACAAGGTGCAATTGGCAGCTCATTGGGCAATACGTTGTCCGGCGCGGCAAGCGGTATAGATGGCAAATTAGGCGCAGGTCTACAAACGGCCAGCACTCAATTTGGCAACGCATTGACTATGGGAGAAAAACCTAGAGACGCACTTGCGCAAGGTGCGCTTTCAGGCTTAGCTGCAAGCTTTGCAACTCCAAAGCCTGTTCCAAACCCTGTCAAATCTATTTATGACATATCGCCTGACACGGCAGGAAACACTGGCTTTAAGCTGCCGTCGGACCCGACAGGAAACATGGGCTTCAAGCTGCCATCGGACATGGCAATTGACGGTTTGACAGGCAGCTCAGGTCAGACTGGGATTGATTATTCATTGGCAGGGCGAACACAAATGCCTAGTGGGCAGCCTTTTGAAGGCACAGGCCTTAAAGTTTCACCGCTAAACACAATAGCTGCTCAATCTTCCATGCCTGCTGCAAGTTCTAGTGCAAAGCCAAATACCGGCTTTAACTTGGGTACGGCGGCTCAAATGCTACCCTTGTTAAGTTTATTTAGTTCTGCTAAAACGCCTGAAGAAGTCCAGCAAGTTGTGTCGCGCATGTCGCCAGAACAACAAGAATATTTTAACCGCCCAATGCGTAATTGGAACTACGACGAAATAGGAGCTGCAGCTAAAACGCAAGGACTTGACATAGGAAGTTATATTGCGCGCAACTGGGATAAAGTTGGAGGAGGTATGTATGATGCGCCTGATCCAGTAAAATTGTCAAGAGGGGGTGCGCTAAGTATGCTTGCTCAAGGCGGAGGTACAGGCAGATCAGACTCAATCAGCGCCATGCTTTCAGACGGCGAATATGTAATGGACGCAGAAACAGTTGCACTGCTTGGCGACGGTTCGACAAAAGCTGGAGCCAATCAGCTAGATAAAATGCGTGCTAAAATTCGCCAGCATAAAGGCAAATCAATGGCCAAGGGTAAGTTCAGCGCAAACGCCAAGTCGCCATTGGCTTACTTGAAAGAGAGAGTCTAAAATGTCATTATTCAAAGGCACTCCACAGACGGCGACGTCTTACGTTACCTCAAGTACTGAAACTCCTAAATGGTTGCAAGATGCAATCTTTAACCAAATTTATCAGTCAACGAATGTTGCTAACACACCATTCACACCGTACTCCAAGCCGCTTATTGCAGGAATAACTCCTCAACAGCAACGAGCCTATGACGCAGTTAGCGCTCAGCAAGGTGCTTTCAGGCCTGCTTTAACAGCTGCGCAAACAGGTACTCAAAGCTTGGCTAATGCAGGCGGAGGAGCTGCGGCTGCAGCTCCTTACATGTCGCAAGCAGCAGGTATGAACCCGTTAACGGCGGCGGCGCCTTATTTGACTCAAGCTGGTGTGAGTTCTTACTCAAACGTCGGCAATTATATGAATCCGTACACGACAAACGTGACAGATCAGATTGCAAGACTGGGCGCAAGGAATTTAAGCGAAAATTTATTGCCTGCAGTTTCAGACTCATTTATCCGTGCAGGACAATTTGGCGGAACGCGTATGGGTGAGTTTGGTAGCCGAGCTCTGCGTGATACAGGCGATTCTGTGTTAAACCAACAAGCTCAGGCTTTGCAATCCGGCTATGGTCAAGCCCTAAGCGCAGCTCAACAAGACGCATCCCGCCAAGCTCAAATAGGCTCGACCACTGGCCAACTTCAAGGTCAGCAGCAACAGTTGTTGGCTAGTTTAGGTACACAAACCGGCCAATTAACGCAGGCCGATCAAGCTAGACAGCAATCTGTTTTGCAACAAATGGCTTCTATGGCTCAACAAGGCCAGCAGTTGGGAATTAGCGATGCTGCTGCGCTTGAAGCCACCGGTGTTAGCCAACAAGGAGCGTCACAGCGCCAACTGGACTCTGCCTATCAACAGTACTTGCTTGAACAACAATATCCTAAGTCGCAGCTCGACTGGCTCAGCACACAAGTGCGAGGCATGGCTCCTAATGTGGCTTCACAAACTTCTCAAAGTTCACAAGGTACTGGCCAGACGTTTTCAGCTTCACCGCTGTCTCAGATTGCCGCAGGATTCTCCGGCGCCGCTGGTTTAAACACACTACTTAATCGGTAATTTTATGGCAACCATAAATCAAATGGCCGAAGATTACGGCATGAGTTTAGATCCAAATTTGGTAAGGCCCACTGCGCCTGCTGCGCCTGCTGCGCCTGCTGCGCCTGCTGCGCCTGCTGCGCTTAATTTGGCAGGCCTACTTGCCAAGTATCAATCAGCTCCGGCCAACGATTACGCCGCTGAGCTTAAACTAGCTAGGCAAGCATCGAGTCGTGAAACAGAATCTTTTAATCAGATGCTGCAAAAAGCCATGACTAACAAGTCTGATGAAGGTCCTTCAAAAGCTGAGATGTATTTTAGGTTGGCTGCTGCGTTTGGCGCACCGACAAAAACAGGCGACT
>Ga0209414_1001194_pt1 | contig 12413 bp, 8 predicted proteins | sample LakVidmifraction_4_FD_181154 | JGI IMG/M metagenome (GOLD analysis project Ga0209414, IMG submission 181154) | Hypersaline microbial communities from Lake Vida, Antarctica - Brine Hole Two &gt;0.2 micron (SPAdes) (version 2) | ecosystem: Environmental > Aquatic > Non-marine Saline and Alkaline >... | reverse complement strand
CTGTGTTGTCTCCCGTACGATAAGCTCCGTATCCATATACATGTCACTGATGGGGATCTTCTCTTTGGAGATCCTCTTTATCAGCATCTCACAGCTGAGAAGTCCCAGCTGGAACTTGGGCTGGTTGACCGTCGTTATGGAAGGGGTGCACATCGAGGAGAGCTCGATGTTGTCAAAACCCACAATGGCAATGTCCTGGGGAACCCTCAGCGACGAGCGTCTAGCGGCCTTGATTGCGGCTACTGCATAGACATCGCTGCTTGCAAAGAAGGCATCGGGCCTTTTTTCGGAGTTCAGCAGCTGAAACGCCGCAGAGACAGCCATATCGTAGTTGATCTCCTGCAGTTGGATGATGGAGTCGCTGTCCTTTTCAATGTGTGCTGCATCCAAGGCTTGCAGATACCCCTTCAGACGATCTTGGGCATACTTATATTCAATGGGTCCGTTGATGAAGGCTATCCGCCTCTTTCCCAAAGAGATCAGATAGCTCACCGCATTGCGTGCAGCGGCCACGTCATCAATGGTGACAAAAGGGATGTTCGCGGTAGGGATGCATTCACAGCATTGCACAAGCGGAAGTGCCGCATTGAGCTTAAGCAGATTTGAGCGGGATATACAGTTGGTGGTGATGAGACCCGCTGCATTGGTCCTTTTCAAAAGAGCTGAAAAAGCCTCGATAGATTTGTCATCGATGGGGTCCTCGTTTATCAGCATGTTGTACCCGTTGCGCTGAGCTGCCGCCTTTGCCCCCTTGATGATGAGGCCGTAGAAGGGGTTGTCCAATGAAGGAATGTTGAAGATGATCAGGTCATTGCTCTTCTGTGATAGTGCTTCAATGGTGGAGGTGTCATAGCCCAGGGCCTTCATCGCCTCGATAACGGCATTGCGCGTCTCTTCCTTGACCTTGGTAGTGTTGTTTATGACCCTTGATATGGTTGCAATGGAGATCCCTGACAGCTCTGAGATCTCTGAGTAGGTGATTTTCTTATGGTGTTTCATCTTTAATGCGCTCCTCTACTGTAGTGTATGTGGTCTTTTCTGAGTTTTCAAGAATAATATGTAAAAAATGTAAAATTTTACAAGAATTATGAGCAGTTTAGAGATTTTTAGCAATATTATTGATAATTGCTCTCATAATGGTGACAATTACGAAAAAAGTTGACTTGTTTTCTGAAAGATTTATACTACATACAAGCAGGTCACCCTATGTTGGCCTGTTAGGAGGTTCGTATGAAGAAAATGTTGGCCGTTCTAGCCATCCTGCTGGTTGCTACCAGCGTCGTCTTTGCTGCCGGTGCTTCAGAATCGGCTGCCAAGAAACAATTGATGGGAGTCGTCACCCCCAGTGCTGACCATGGCTTTACTGCCGAGTCCATCCGTCACTGTGAGGCACAGGTCAAGGCTCTCTCTGCAAAGCATGGGTTTGATACCGTTTCATGACTGCTGCCGAAAGTGGGGAACAGAGCAACGCTGTAGAGACCATCCTTGGCATGAAGTCCGCAGTAATGGTTCTCTGGCCGGTGACCGGCGACGAACTTCGCTCTTCAGCCCAGACTGTCATGGAAGCAGGAGTCCCCCTCATCGTCTATGACCGTTTTATCGCAGGCTTGACCCCAGATGCTGAGATTTCCGGCGATAACGTAGCCATAGGAGTAGGGGCTGGAAAGTACTTCAACGAGTATTTCAAGGCTGACCTTGCCAAGGGGCAGGTAAACTACCTTGAGTTCAAGGGCGACAGTTCCACCGTTCCCATGGAAAGAACCAACGGCTTCCTCTCCACAGCGAGCAAGAACTTCAACCTGGTCCAATCATCGTAGATAACAATACATTCAGCCTTACTGACCATGGTTTTAAGCCTAATGTAGTTAGTTTGCTTTGTCTTTTAAAATCTATTATAACGTGGAACAAATTGTTGGTGTTGTAAAATTTTAGTCGGGGTTACTTGTTGTATATAAGTAAACATACATATGAAATAAAGGAGTACTAGTATGATTTCATTAGGTCTTCAATTATATTCTCTGCGCGAGATGGCCGAAAAAGATTTGGCTTTAGTCATCAAAACCGCTGCGGATCTGGGATTCAGAGGGATTGAACCGGCAGGGTTCTTTAACCTTGATGCTTTACGAGTGAAAGCTTTATGTGATGATATGGGCTTGGAGATTCCTTCAAGTCATTCTCCATGGATCAGGAGTGTCGATGATGTGCATGCGGCTGTAGACGTTGCTAATATTTTTGGTTCTGATTATGTCTGTACAGGTTTTATGGAAGATGCGTTTACTGATCGTGAGAAAACAAAAAGAACTGCTCAGCTTGTTAATGAGATGCAGAGGCTTGTAGAGAGAGAAGGGAAGCATCTGTTTCTTCATAATCACTGGTGGGAGTTTGATGAGAAAGAGGGCGTTCTTCCTTATGACCTTCTTGTTCAAGAGAGTCCTGATGTCCTCTTGGAGTTAGATGTCTATTGGGCATCAAACTTCGGGAAGTTCAATGCCGCTGATCTTGTCAGGAAGTATCAGCAGAGGATTCCGTTTTTGCATTTGAAAGATGGTTCTCTGAAAAAAGGTGATGCTATGCAGGCTTTGGGGTCTGGGGCCCTTGATATTCCTTCAATTGTTGAGGCATGTGATGAGTCTGTTACTTCATATATCATTGTTGAGCTTGATACCTGCGATACTGATATGGTTGAGGCCCTTAGGAGAAGTTCTGAATATATGATAAGACAGGGACTGGCTCTAGGAAAAGACAATCAGAAATGACAATGAGTAGGCACATGAAGAAAATATATGTAGGAGTTATTGGATCGGTTTGATTGGTCCTGTCCATATAGGTGCATTACGGTACCTTCGCCGGCGTAGCCCTACCACCTGACCGGAGCAAAGCCTACCAGCGATTTCAGCGTACATGATATAACCTTGGATATTGCAAGCTGGTATGTGAGCATGTCCACAGGACAAAGGTGATTGCATTCCTCCTCCTGATACGTGAGCTGGCTCATCTGCAAAAGATAGATACGCCCAAGTATGAGAAACGGTTACGGTATTACAGCAGGTTTCCATTGTTGCTGATCGATGAGTGGCTCTGCCAGCGACCGGAAAAGCATTGGACACCCATCCTCTTGGAACTGATGGGAAACCGGTATGATGAGTGCCTCAAGATCATCGGCACCCAACTTCCAACAGAGAACTGGAGCCTACGGTCATTGGAAACGTGGCCTTGGCTCAGGCAATCCTCGGACGAGTGACGGCAGCTTCCTATACCATTCGGCTGGAAGGGCTTGATCTAAGGGAAAGATGTTCTGCAAAGCCATAAAACCCTAGGTTCCCTGTCAGCAATTTCGCTGGCAGGGTTGGACCGGTGAAGGTAGGAGGACATAATGAGGGCTTCAATGACACTAGTTTAGCTCTATTCTATGAAGTTTATCGTTATATTCGTGAAGGTAAAGCTCCTGATCCATCAGGAGCACCTTATCCAACTTTCTATGACGGGCTACGAGAAATTATGATTATTGAAGGGATAATCGAGAGTAATCGAAGTATAACTTGGGTATATCCCTTGAAGAACATGGAGGTGAATGATGAAACTTGGTCTATTAAGTGCGATTCTTCCAGATGCACCGTTGGGGGAGATAGGAATGGGTATGGAGATAGGGATAGTGGGGGCAGGAGGCATGGCTCCCTACCATTGCAAGGGGTTTGCCCAAGCAGGAGCGACGGTGCTCTGTGTAGCTGATTTCAACGATGAGAAGGCTCTCTGTTTTGCCAAGGAATATGGTATTGAGCATACCGCTTCCTCTTTACCTGAGATGCTCAAGAGGTTTCCCTCCCTCGATGCAGTATCCATCGTGACTCCCAACAAGTTTCACGCACCCCTTGCCATTGAGGCCCTGGAAGGGGGCAAGCATGTCTATTGTGAGAAACCCCCTGCAAGAAATGCCGCCGAGATGCAGGCCATGCTCGATACTTCCAAGAAATCAGGTAAGACGCTGATGTTCGGCTTCAACAACCGCTCTAGGCCCGAGGCCCAAGCTATGGCCACCTACATACGTGAAGGGGTTGTCGGACGGATCAACTCAGCACAGGCAACCTGGATTCGCAGGGCCGGCATCCCGGGCTTTGGTGGCTGGTTTACCGACAAGGAACTCTCTGGCGGAGGGCCTGTGATAGACCTCCTGCATATGATCGACCTCGCACTCTACTTTATGGGTTTTCCCAAGCCGAAGTGTGTGCTTGCCTCCACCTTCAATGATTTTATGGGCAACCCCCATTTCAAGGGTCCCTGGGGCATCGCCGATGGGACCTCTCTGATGGATGTGGAGACTTCTGCCCATGCCATGGTCACCTTTGAGGATGGGCAGGCTCTTATGATACGCAACTCATGGGCAGAGATGAACGAACGCGAGGTGGTCTCTGTTGTCTTCCAAGGCAGCAGGGCAGGGGGAAAGGTCGAGCGCCTGTTCGCTCGTGATGGATATGATGAGACAAGCATCGACACATGCTCCCTCTTTACCGAGGAGTTTGGCAAGCAGGTCAACCGCCAGATCATAACGGAAAAGGATGAGACCATGGGACGGGTAGCCAATGCCTCAAATTTTGTAGAGAGTGTTCAGGGGAACAAAGAACCCCTGAATACCCCTATCGAGGCTCTGACCCTGATGAGAATCACAGATGCCATCTATGAGTCAGCAAGGACAGGCAGTGCTGTACTGTTGTAAGGAAGGAATGTATGAGTAGGTTAGTTACACTGGCTTCAGGTCAGTTTGGAGATCTTTCACTGGAAGAGTTGTGCGTCTTGGCCAAGGAAATGGGCTATGAAGGCTTGGAATTGGCAACCCATGCCCATTTTGATGTGACAAGGGCTTTGGAAGATGCTACCTATATACCCTGGGTATGGGAGACTCTCAACAAGTATGGTCTTACGTGTGTAGCCATAAGTGCGCACCTGACCGGCCAGTGTGTCGGGGATACTTGGGATGAGCGGCTGGATAACTTTGCCCCCGCCTCCCTAGCAGGTAAGCCTGAGGCTATCAAGGCCTGGGCGGTCGAGGAGATGAAGAGGACAGCCCATGCTGCCAAGGCCTTTGGGGTCAAGGTGGTCAACGGCTTTACCGGTTCCCCCATCTGGGCGCGATGGTACTCCTACCCCCAGACATCCGAGAAGATGATAGAGGCCGGTTTCCGTCTTATCTATGACCTATGGACCCCCATCTTTGATGTCTTTGATGCGTGTGGCGTGAAATTCGCCCTGGAAGTGCATCCTACAGAGATTGCCTTTGACTACTATACCACTGAGAGGCTGTTAAAGCTGTTTGACTATCGCGAGACCTTGGGCCTCAATTTCGACCCGAGCCACCTTGTGTGGCAAGGGGTCAATGAAGTGACCTTTGTCAGGGATTTTGCACAGCGCATCTACCATGTCCATATGAAGGACGTGAAACTGCTGAAGAATGAGCGCGGTGGTGTACTGGGTTCCTTCCTGCCCTTTGGCGATACCCGCCGAAGCTGGGACTTTGTCTCTGTAGGACATGGCAACGTGGATTTTGATGGCATCATAAGGGAGCTCAACAGAGCAGGCTATACTGGGCCCCTCTCCGTGGAGTGGGAAGACTCTGGCATGGACAGGACAACCGGTGCAAGTGAAAGTTGCGCCTATGTACAGCGCATAAACTTCTCCCCTTCACTGGTTGCCTTCGATGCTGCATTGCAGAACAAATGACGCCCTATCGCTAGAGAATAATATCCACTGAAGATCTCTTGCTGTGCTTGCTCTTGAGGTTCTTTGAATTGGCATACGCGCCCAGCACCTTACATGCGTCTCCCTTCCTAAAGACGGTATCATACTGATCACCGGAGTTAAGAGGGAGAGAGAAGGTGATGGTTGTCTTCTGTGCGCTCTCTATGAAGGAGATTGCCTTGGCTGACTCTTTTCCCCCTAGTGAGACATCGCTTTTGTGGCTGGTGCTTCCTGTCCCATACTCATCACTTATGTACACTTTCCCATCCTCCACATAGGCGAGGATGTAATCTGCATCCTTCATTCGTCTCGTTGGGTTGAAGCCCAGCGATATCCATCCTGTGGTAGGGGCACTCATGGTGAACTCTATGGTCTCGGCTTTGAAGACCCAAGAGATTGACCAGTCTTTGGCGAACTCCGCCGTGTTCCCTGCAAACAGGGCAGTAGAGAGCGAGCAAATAAAAAACAGAACGAGTAACACATAACGACCTCGTAGCTTATTCATACACAACTCCTTGCAACTATTTTTGTTGCAAACTCTTCTTCTCTATTGATACTATAGAAGAGTAGCCAACGCAAGAATGAGATAGCCCTATTCTTTACTCAAATGTATCTTTCTCTTCTTGCCTTGCATAAGGAGCATGTATGACCTTTCTTCAGGACCTTGCCTACGCATCATTCTTGAATTTTCCCCTAATCGGATACTTGGGGGTATTCAGCTATCTCTCACTGGTTGCAACAGCCACTGTCTCCATCCTTACCAGACGCAGGATTGCCAAGATACCGATGCGCATTCACTTCAGGCTTGCCTACCTTACCCTCACCCTTGCAACAGTGCATGCAATTATAGCTTTGGCTGTCTACCTGTAAGACAGGACGACAATAATCGTAGTAGGTGTTCTTCCTAAAGAAGGGACTCGGCTAGTAGCATGGGCTCACTCCCACGTAAAGGGGGCAAGTCCTTGTGAACCTGGTCTCAGGGCAAATTATGTATGGTAATCCTTATTAGTTTACTTTGCTTAATTTTTTCCTGTTCAATGAATTATATCCATATATTTTAGAGTATTCCTTGAGTTCTCAGCATGAAGGGGTGATAATACAAAGGAAGATTAGGAGGAGTTCATGCGAAAAACTGATGTGATCGTAATTGGCGGAGGAGCCTCTGGCTTACAGTCTGCCATAACCATTAAGACAACCTACCCTGAAAAAGAGGTATTGCTTGTACGAAAGGAGAAACAGGTACTCATCCCATGTGGAATTCCCTACCTGTTTGGAACGTTAGACGACACGAGCAAAGATATTATGCCCGACAAGTTACTCACCAACGTGGGGGTTGAGGTAGTGATCGATGAGTTGGTTGACATTCAAGTCGAGGACCACAAGTGTGTGTTTGCCAGTGGGGACAGTATCAACTATGGCAAGCTGATCCTCGCTACAGGCTCGGTTCCTACCAAACCCGCATGGCTGAAGGGTTCAGAATTGAAGCATGTCTACACCATCCCCAAGGACAAGATCTATCTTGAAGCGATGTTGGCTGGCCTTTCCTCCCTTAAGGAAGTTATGGTCGTAGGGGCCGGCTTCATTGGAGTGGAGGTTTCTGACGAACTGAACAAGCGTGGCTACAAGGTCACCCTGCTTGAGATCGAGAAACAAATTCTGAGCCGGGCATTCGACCCTGAATTTGGTAAGATCGCAGAAGAGCACCTCACCGAGCGAGGTGTCAATGTAATCACGGGGAAAGGCATTTCAGAGATCCTGGGCAAGGATGGAAGTGTCAAGAGTGTATTGCTTTCCACCGGGGAGAAGATCTCAGTTGATGCTGTCATCCTTTCGATGGGTTATGCCCCGAATACGGAGATAGCCAAGAAGGCTGGTTTGCCGCTGAATGAGTATGGCTTCATCCGTATCTGTGAGTATATGCGCGTCCTACCGTGTAACAACGATATCGTGGCTGTTGGTGACTGTGCAGAGAAACGAGATTTCATCACCCGTAAGATCGATCGCACCATGCTTGCTTCCACTGCATGTGCAGAAGCCCGTACTGCAGGGATGAACCTCTACTTCCTCAGTCCCTGCAAACCTTTCACCGGTACGATCGCCATCTATGCTACGATGATTGGCCCTCATGCCTTTGGTACCGCGGGCATCACCGAAGAGAAGGCAATACAAGAGACCTTCTCAGTGGTCTGTGGCAGTTTTACCGGTATGGATACCCATCCCGGCAACCTCTCTCATACCCACAAGCAGACTGTCAAACTGATAGTGGCAAGTGACTGCGGCATGATCTTAGGTGGTGAGGTCTATGGAGGCCAAAGCACAGGAGAGCTTACCAATGCCATTGGATTCCTTATCCAGAATAGGGTGACGGTAAAGCAGCTGCTCACCATGCAGATCGGCACGCACCCCTTGCTCACCGGATCTCCTGCCGGATATCCTTTGATCAAGGCAGCTGAAGTGGTCGTGAAGAAAATGCGCTAGAGTATCTACCTGTGGGGCACTGCTCCACAGGGAATCTCTGTTTGGATGCGCTACCGCTTTTTGTATACCACCCCTCTTGTTTTCTCCTCTAGTCTACTCACGCCCAACTGATCAATGCCTTTTTTATACTTGGAATACCATCTCTCTTATGGTATAGTATTTCTTGTGATATAGATACAAATTGGTGTCGTACAGCTGTTTTGCATCAGGGGGCTACTTGCACATGACATATTCTTCTTTGAGAGCGAGTGTAGGGTTCTTTTGCTTTGATGACACTTTTTGGACCATAGCGGAGGGAGAGTCCTCTCTCCTTGATTTTCTCGGTTGTCCCTCTGCAGTGTTTGCAGAAACCTATGATAACTCCCTCCTAAAACTCATAACCCAACCTGAGAAATCTCTTTTACCGCAACCCCATATGGTAAAAATCTATGGAGTGTCTTGCATTTGTTCCGCTGAAAGGCAAAAAGAGATGTGGCATGTCCAATTGGATAGGCTTCCCTTTGGTATAGAGGAAGATGGCCAACCTTTCGGTCTTTTTCAGCTCGCTGAAGAGACGAGAATCCAGTGGGCCAATGACGAGTTCTACCTACTTGTAGGTATTTCTCAAGAGGCGTTTACAGCAGAGTATTGCAATGACCTCTCTTGTTTCGATACCAATCTCGCTTCACTTCCTGCTCGTAGATATCAGTATGTCGCCCCCCATAATTTACTCTTTTGTACGACCAAAGTTGCAGGATACTGTTTCTCCTTGCCCGTCTCTTCAGCTTTGTATTCCTATCAGAAAGCATTGAAGGCCAACGGCATGCGTGTCTGGCAGTATGATGTGACTACCCGGACCCTCGAAGGGGTGCACTTCAATGATACAGATCTATTTCAATTGGAGAGCTTGCACCTGCGCCTGAGAAGGGGGGAGAACGCCTGTTCGGCACGATTCTTCCTAGAGGGGGAGAGGCGCTACGTCTCTGTACAATATCAAAAAGAGGGAAGCATAGCTTTTGCTGTTGAACAGGACATATCCTCCTATGCCAACAAGCAGAGATTCATCTTTTTTGAGGAACATTTGCACGAACACAATCTCGACTCACTGCAAAGTGTCATCAAGGCCGACCTGACTGACAACAAGGTGGTATATCTCAAGCGACGAGGAAAGGAAAGCCTCATTGCTGAGGAGGTGAATACCTTCTCAGAGGTGTTTGATTTCATGTTGCAAGCATTTGCCTTTGATGAGGAGAGGCAAACCTTTAGGCGAAGATTCAATCTCGTCTCTCTGCTTGAAGCCCAGCAGAAGGGAGTCGATGAGCTCAGTATAGAGTATCGAAGCAGTGATGAAACGGGTTCCATACTCTGGCTTGAGGCTAGGGTCCTGCTGAATCGTGACCTGAATACCCATCACATCCATGCCTTGGGCATATCACGGCTCATTACAGAGAAAAAGAAGTTGGAGCTCTCTCTGGCTGAGAAGCCACATCGTGATTCCATTACCGATTTCTATGACAAGAAGACCTTTGCATCCATGGTGGAACTCGCTCTTAAAGCAAAAGAGGAACGCTCCCTATCCTATGCATTCGCCCTGATAGAGATCCAAGGGATAAGCCTGATCAACCTGACGCTTTTTTCCCATATAGCCCAAATTATCCGCCTTGGGATCAATGACAGATGTATTGTCGGCAGACTTGACTCCACCACTTTTGGCCTGTTCTTTGATAAGGTCGGGGAAGGGCTTGAGGTGTGGGTGCGTTTGGAACGCTTGGCAAGCATGCTTGCCAACGCCTCGGTATTTGATGCGATTGAACAGCACCCCTCTTCCTTCACTGGTTTTGCCTCAGGGATGTACAGCGATGACAATCCCTATTCTGCCTTGCTGAAAAAAGCTACCCTAGCATTGGATGCCTCTTATACTAGAGGGAAGAATCATGTCTGTTCCCATTGCCAAGAGGATGAGAGCGCCTATGACCAGATGATGTCTCATGATCTTCTGGATCTTCACGCCCAGGGGGTGGTCCTGGGAAGCATGGATGCGACTATCAGAAGCGATGACCTAGGCTCTACTCTGCCCTTGATCCTTTCGCAGGTCGGTATATACTACCATAGCAAACGTGTCTGTATACTGAGCAGAGAACAAGGGAAATCCCTGCAGGTGGTGGCAAGTTGGGAACCCCGGGCGTCATCACGATCCTATCTCCCTTTTCCTTTTGACCCTTTTACAGACCAATTCACTAAACAGCAAGTGAAGAAGATCACCCTATCTAAGGAGTACCCCCCAATGCCCTGTTTCGATGATTCAGAGCTTCTGGTGGGGAACCTGAAGGTCTGGAATCTGGAGAAGTGCTATCTGGTCGTCCTCGACCCTGATAGTGATGATACCTCGGTCCTTTCCCATGCGGTTCAGCTTATCAGTAGCGAGATGACCAAGCGCCGCCTCTTCGACCATCAGGAGTATCTCGTCTACCATGACAATGACACCGGCCTGAGGAATTTCCATGGATACAATCAGTACGTATCCTCCTTGCAGGAGGACGCCATCTCCTCGTTCGGTCTGGTCTTGGTTGATATCAACGACCTCAAGGAGATCAACAAACACCATGGCAAGGAGTATGGCAATACGATCATAAAGAACGTTACGAAGTCTTTGCGGGAGAGTTTTCCCTCTTCCTCGCTGTTTCGTCTTTCAGTCCATGAGTTTCTTGGTATCAGGGGGGATATCACCTATAAGGCCTTCAGTTCAAAGGCGGAGAGACTCTCTGAACAGCTAGAGAGCCTGCTTCCCCGGATGACAACACTCGCCCAAGCATGGTCTGATCAGGAGAAGCATATCCCTGTGCTCTACAACCAAGCCTCCATGGAGCTTGAGGCAAACAAGCAGAACTCCTTGGACCTTTTACATTCGAGCGAGCATTACCAGGCATATGAAGAGCTTCTCTCCTCCCTCAGGCGTGGGGAGTACCTGATCTATCTCCAGCCTAAAATATGTTGCACGACAGGGAAAATCTGTGGCTCCGAGGCACTTATCCGTCATATGCATCCCACTCATGGCCTGGTCTCCCCCGGAAAGTTTATCCCCCAGCTCGAGGGGGACGGATTGATAAAACACATCGACCTCTTCGTGTTTGAGGAGGTCTGCAAACTGCAGAGGCGATGGAAGGAGGAGGGCTTTGCCCTCATGCCCATCTCGCTGAACTTCTCTCGCCTTACCCTGCTCGATAAAAATCTCATTCTCATGATGGAGGAGCTTTGCAGTCGCTACGGCATTGACAGCAGGCTTGTGGAGATTGAGATAACCGAAAGCTTTGGCTCGTTGGATAGGAATCTGGTACAGAGCGTTGTAGAGGATATCGCCAAAGCCGGCTTTGTTGTGTGCATCGATGATTTTGGTTCGGAGTACAGCAACCTCAGCACGTTTACTTCACTTCCTCTGAAAGTTTTGAAACTTGACAAGAGCCTTATCGATTCTTTGACCTACAGCTCAAAAGCCCAGGTTTTTGTTGAGGGGTTCATCACCATCTGCAAAAAGCTGGACATACGAACCGTGGCGGAAGGGGTCGAGACAGAAGCGCAGAAAAACCTGCTTGCAAACATGGGCTGTGATATGGTCCAGGGGTATTTCTTTGACAAGCCTTTGGCTGTTGATTTTTTTCAACAAAAGTATGTGATCAAGGCATAAGCCTTTACTTTACTGTTTTCTTGCGTTATTTCTAGGAAAAAAAGAAAAAATAAGGCTTTATGCATAAATCATCAATATTCTCTGTATTTTTATTGCATATAAATAGACATACTGCATACGTTGGTGTTACACTCCCTCAAAATGTACTCACATGATGGTCAGATCTGGCCAGAAGGATTGCTTGTATGGTGAAGAAAAACATCGATTGGGGAAGTCTTGGGTTTGCCTATACCAAGACCGATAGCCGATATGTTTCCCAATGGAAGGCAGGGGTCTGGGATGATGGACAAATGGTAGAAGACGCCAACGTCACCATCAGCGAAAGTGCCGGTGTGCTGCAGTATGCCCAGACCTGTTTTGAAGGGTTGAAGGCCTATACTACAGAAGATGGCCGAGTCGTTACCTTTCGTCCTGACCTCAATGCAAAACGCATGTATGACACAGCTCAAAGGTTGCTGATGCCCTCCTTCGATGAAGGAAGATTCATTGAAGCGCTGGACATGCTGGTAAAGGCAAACCTTGCCTATGTCCCTCCCTATGGCAG
>Ga0209414_1001193_pt1 | contig 12418 bp, 11 predicted proteins | sample LakVidmifraction_4_FD_181154 | JGI IMG/M metagenome (GOLD analysis project Ga0209414, IMG submission 181154) | Hypersaline microbial communities from Lake Vida, Antarctica - Brine Hole Two &gt;0.2 micron (SPAdes) (version 2) | ecosystem: Environmental > Aquatic > Non-marine Saline and Alkaline >... | reverse complement strand
TAATGTGCTTTTTGAAATTATATGCAGCCATGGGTTCCTTCAGTTAATTTTTTAATTTTCCTCACTTCCTATAGCTATTATAGATTAATAGGAGCGTAATGTCAAGAAATATTTTTTCGATGTTAATGAGATAAAGAAAAATTATATTTGACAAAGTGTTCCAATTTATAGTATAATAGTTATATAAATTAATAGGAGAAATTATGAATAAAAAAGAATTGATACAAGGTTTACATACCTTTTTTGGTAAACACGGAAGAGCCCCTAAAAAGGTAGAATTTAATAAAGCTAATGGATTATTAAGCTATTCTACTTATTATAGAAACTTTGGATCGCTAACTAAGGCTATTGAAGAAGCTGAGTTACCCCAAAATAATAGCAATAACCATAGTAAAGTACTAACAGATGAAGTTTTGATAAGTACTTTGAAAAGATTTTATATAGAGAATAATAGGAGTCCTAAAAGTTTAGAGTGCTGTGCTTCCCATAAGTATCTACAAGCCTACAATACTTATATAAATAGATTTGGCTCTTTTAAAGAAGCTTTAATTATAGCAGAAGTAGAGCAAACTAAAACTAGACCTAAGAAATATTCAGATACGGAGTTATTAGAAACCCTTAAAAATTTTTATGAGAAAAATAATAAAGCCCCTCAAATAAAAGAATTCACCAAAAGTAATGGTTTAAGATCTTTAGATACTTATAAAAAGAGATTTGGTTCTTTAACAGCTTCTTTAGAGTTAGCTAATATCCCTAAAAATGAAATTGAAAAATTAATATCTAATATAGAACTAATTGAGGCTATGCAGAGATTTAATAAAGAAAAAGGAAGGCCACCCACCCAACTAGAATGTAATAATCATGAGTACCTATACTCGGGGGACACTTACTATAAAAGATTTGGTTCCTTCACTGCAGCTTTGGAACTGGCGGGCTTACCTACTAATATTGGTGGTGTATCTTCTGCAGAGTTTAATTTAGTTGCTAGTTTAAGAGAAATATATGCTGGAGAAATAATACTTAATTCTAGACCTTTAAAAGGCAAAGAAATTGATATTATTATTCCCGAGCACAGCTTAGCTATAGAGTATGATGGATTATATTGGCACTCAGAGTCTAAAGGTAAGACTAATAAATATCATTTAAATAAAACAATAGAAGCTAAGGAGTTAGGATATACTTTAGTACATATATTTGAATCTGAGTGGTTAAATAAAAAAGATATAGTAATGTCTAGACTTGGTAATATGTTAGGCACTTCTAGTCGTATATATGCTAGAAAATGTTCTATAGTTGGAATAACCAGTAAAGAATCTAAGAATTTCCTAGATTCTAACCATATTCAAGGTTCTGTTAATTGTTCAGTAAGTTTAGGCTTACAATATGAAGGTACTTTAGTTGCTCTAATGACGTTTAGTAAAGCTAGGTTTACTAAAACTGAGTGGGAGTTAGTAAGATATTGTAATATACTTAATAACTCTGTAGTTGGGGGGGCTTCTAGATTATTTAAGCACTTTTTAAAAACTTATAACCCAGAGAGTATTGTTAGTTATTCAGATAAAAGATGGAATTCGGGAAACCTTTATAATATACTTAAATTTGAACATTCTCATGATAGTAAACCAAATTATTGGTATTTTAAGGGTAAAAAATTAGAATCTAGAATAAGTTATCAGAAACACAAATTGAAAGATAAATTAAGTATATTTGATAAAGATAAAACTGAATATGAGAATATGTTATTGAATGGTTATGATAGGATATTTGATTGTGGTAATAGAGTGTATATATGGAAGAAAGCGGGGCTCGCTAGAACCCCGCTTTGATTGAATTATAAATTACTTATTAAACTGCCCCAGTATAAGCAATAGTTGCTTCATCTGTACCACTAATATTACTTGGTAGTGCACTAAATGTGACTTCTAAGGAAATAACATCCTCAATACTATGGGTAGGAATCTCCATATGAGCAGTAGGGAAAGAAGCTGTCAGTCTAGGAGTTCCCGTAGAACCCCCAACATTAAATACTAAAGCGAAGGAGTTAGTTACTGTTGTATTAGCTGAGATTAAGTCTTCCCATAGATCATGGGTAGAACCGGTATCAGTATTAACATACGCAGTGAAACTTCCACCAATAGTACGAGCACCCGTTACATGTCCTATAGGTTGATCAACTTTACATAAAGTTTCCGGGGTTAAGAAAGTAATATTATTCTCAAAACTAATACTTCCTCCAGTTAAAACTACGTTATAGACTCCATCAGTTGATGCTCCTGGGAATGTGGTAGTATTAGCCGCAGTAATTCCAAGAGTAGTTAGACGGTTACGGATGAAGTTATCAGAAGCTGTGATATCTTCTGAAATAGTAGGAACAACTGGGGTTGTACCATCATCAGTAATAATACTACCAAAGCCACTCCAGCTAATCATAGCAATACCATCAATATCAAAATCAATACTAGCGCTATTAACTACACAACCTGCGATCTTATAAATAGTTGGGGCATCCCCGCTACAAGAACCAATTTCGAAGAGTAAATCGAAGGTCCCTAGAGTAGACTTATTAGAATCATTAAAATCAAAAATTACACTTGCGGGTGAGTTAGTTACCCCAGCAGCCCAAGAGGAGGCACCAGCAGCTGGTGGTGTCCAAGCATTTACAGCTACAAAGTTAGCCCAGAGAGCTTCCTCAATAGCGTGGTGATTAAGTACTGTATCTTCCCACTCGCCTGTGGCTGGTAAAGCTACAAAAGGTCTAACATAGCTAGAAAAACTCCACTCAGCGGGTGCATATGAATCATTGAACTGTACACGCCCTCGGCGTGAAACCCCGCCCGTAGACTCCATTTCTGCTAGAACTACTTCTGAGGCGTTAGTTGCTTGTGAAAAACTAAAACCATCCATTACTGGAATTTCCCAGATGTTAGAGCCTTGTTGTAGATACACCTTTGTATGGCGGGCAAAATATAGCTGTTCTGCCATGATATTCTCCTTTTAATCTTAGCCTATAGTAGTTTAATTGCAATTACAATTCATTCTAGCTAGTGGCTGTAGTCACTGATTTAGTAACTTGTTATTAATTCTCTTTGTTTCTTAAAAACATTTAGTATCTTACTTCACAGATAATTTCCCCAACGCCTAAAGGCTCTAAAACACCTTCATCGGTATCAATAGTTAATATTGATATTTGTTGAGTGTATTGAGTAGCTCCAAGACTATCTGTATAAGCTAATCGGCTGCTCTTTTCTAGTACGGTTTCTACATCCTCAAGAAGTCCTTCAAGGGCTAAAACCGCATCTTCTTCATTTACGTAACAGCGAATAGTAAGATTCATATATCTGTCTTTATATCCACCGCCTTGGTATACTCGGGTTTCCGACCCCGCGTTCAGGTGTATTGCAGGGAATTCATCTACTTCGTCCCAGAACTTAAGTCTAGGGTATACCTGGTTATCTAAAATTGTTCTATAAGGGAGAACCCCATCTATTACTTTAAGTTCTTCTACTAGAGCATTAACAATTCCCATGCGTCTAGTAGTATAAATTCTTTCTTCTGGGGGCATTATGTTCTCCTAGTATAGAATCTTTGATTGATAAGTCCTCTAGCTATTTCTCTTATTGACTGAATAATAATTTTTCTAGGGTCTCTGTCTGGAGTAGCTAATCTAGGGCTTCCTCCTGGATACTCAAATACTCCATAAGGTTCTCTTTGATAAGTAAACCCAATTGAAGGGTACCCTTTTGGAGTTGTAGCGATATCAGTTACTCTTGTACTGGCCGCAAATCGTCCTGTTCTATAATTAAGTTTAGGGGTCCCCATATTATTCGCTACAGTTTCTGGTAATCTCATATTAATTATTGGAATTAAACTATTTAGATTAACTATTGAAGACTTAGGTCTTTTAAACTTATTAATAGGTACTTTATTATCTATACTAGTATTTGCAATAACTGTCGCATTTGGCCTCACTTTTTTAACTACAGGCTTTTTAGAAGACTTTTTGATTTTAGTATCTTCCGTCTTTACTCTAGCTCCTTTAATCTTTACAAATCCTTTTGTGGAGGCTTTAATTAACTCTTTTCTTCTTTTACTGAGGAAAGAGTCTGAGCCTTTGAGTTCTAAAGGATTTTTTCTAAGTTTTGGTAAGACCTTCTCAATTCTTCTAGCATATTTAGCTAGTAGTTTTTTATCACTAGCGTTTAGTTTTTTATTTTCATAAGCAGAGCCTATACTAACATTTATCTCTTCTAAATCATCATCTTTACTAAGAGTTATGTTTATTCCTAGATTTTTTAAATATTCTGAAACATTATTATCAGTAGCCATTAAGTCTTTTATAGTTCTACTTACTGATTTAGCTCTTTGATTGGCTACAACACTATCACTACCATGAGTAATGTCTTGAAAGTGACTTTCGTTAAAAGTTTTACCATACTGCTGGTATATCTCTTCTAAGTTATTATAAAATTCTTCTTGAGTTTCTCTCTTTAACTTTTTAATAGTTCTAAAAGTGGAGTTACCACGTTGATAGAATACTATTTCAAAACTACTAGAAGAGGAGGCTATTACCTTAGCTCCTAAGGCTTCGGTAGTTCTTGAAGTAAAAACAGTTCTTAAAGCATTAAAGTAATCTGTAGTTAGAGATACTACTTCCCTATATAATGATTTATGTAAGTATACTGGCACTCCCTGTATCGCTACCTGTTGAATAGTACCAGATATTAAAGCTTTCTTACTTAAACTAAACCTATGAATTTTAGGGTCTGAGAATGTATTTCTGAAGTCTCGTTGTAGTTTTTCATCTCCACGTAAAATTTCTCTATGTAGGTACTCTAAATAACTATGTAAGCTACCTTGACTCATTAAGGAATCCTATATAGATCTAGTACACGTTTAATATGATCAGGGAACCCAACATTTCCAGTAAGAGTTCCTGAAGGGTTATGCATAGAAGCACTACCTAAATTACGAGTAATTTTGTGTTCTTCTTTCATATAATAAGAGGTCAAATCTATCATAGCTAATTTTAGGTCTGCTGGTGTAGACGCATAACCGGCTGTATAAGTCACCTTAACCGCATCTATGCCAACAGGCCAGTATGCTCCTATTCTTCTAACAGAATCCGTCTTTAAATCAACAGCGTATTCTGTGAGTTCCGTTAGTGTGTAGTAAGCTTCACTAGTAGAAGATCTTTCTGAAACCCCGCTAACCACTAAGATTGGGGACTCAGTTACCTGCACATCGCAACCTTGCCAGTCGGGGGAGAAATACTCATCTAACGGAGTAGTAGCATAGTCTAAAAAAGTATTATTACAATAGGTTTTAACGAGCTGACTTACAGAAGATATAATAATCCCCAGACGTTCGTCATCTTTAACGCCAGTGAGAGCTTTTGCTTGCTTATAAGTTTCAGTAGTTAGTAGTTCAGCCATAAATCAACTCGTTAAAACCGAGGGGCCGAAGCCCCTCAGCTATTCTTAAACTACTATTAAGCTAGTTTATATTGTAGTGAAGCAACAGACTTAGCATCAGTGATAATGTCGTCGAAGCCTAAACGTTGTGTAGCAACTAGAACGCGGTTTTGATCTTTAACGCTGTAGTCACTTTCTACACGCATACCACGAAGACGAGGCATGATGAAGTTACGTGGATTAACACAAATTGCGGCGTGAACTGAAAGGCCTTTAGCAGCAAATTCGTCACAAACAATTACGTTTGTTCCGTAAACACTACCTACAGAACCTTTCAGCTTAGTAGCATCTGCGCCGACTATATTAATATCAGTCCACTCAGTATCTTCAATTAGATTATAATATGCATCTAGAGAAACGATGTAAGTTACATCAGAAGGCTTAAGACCATATTTACCCATTGCTTTACGCATGTCGAACAGATCAGCTGCAGTAATTACATCAGCAGCCGCAAAACCACTAGCTCCCTGATCGATATTAGTACCGGCATCTTTAGCTGTTTCTGCAAGACCGTCCCATAGTCCAGTAGCATAAACACTACCAGCGAAACCACCCAGTAGAATACCCTGCTCAACTGAACGAGCGTGAGAGCGTACCATAGCCTCTTTGATAAGACCTAAGATAGGGATGATTGCATCTTCTTCGGTCTCGTTTCCAAGATAAGAAGTACTAATCATACGAGCAGTAGTGATAACTTTCTCAGTTAGATCAGCACCCGCATGGGTTCCAAATGCAGCAGAACGCTCGTCAAGGTTACCTTTAGGAGCAGTTTGAGTTGCATTACCAGCATTACGAGCAGCAGTCTCAACATAACCTGAGTCTGGCATGATCGGAATAGTCATAGTATTAGAAGTCATTGGAATCTCACGGAATAGAGGAGCCAGCACTAGGGCTAGTTCAATATCACGCTCGATATTAGTAGAAATTACAGATTCGTAATCAGTACTGGAAACTTCAACACCAGATGTAGTAGAGACAACTTTCTCTCTAACTAGTTTACCTTTAGCAGTATCCCAACCCTTGCCAGTAGCAAGACCTAAAAGGTGCGCGTCTACGATTTCGTCAGCATGCTCTTTTCTCCAGTCGCCGGTAGCCCCGCGATCAGTAAAGTGGCGCTTAGAAGTACGAATGTTATCGATCTCAGCAGATTTAGAAACTAGATCTGTTTTAAGTTCAGCAACAATAGCTTCGAGGGACTCATTTTTGTCATTGAAGCGCTTCTCAATGTCAGTAAGTAGAATCTCAGCAGCAGTAGTAACTTTAATACTAAAGTCTTTGTCTGCTTTGTCTGCGTCTTCTTGTGCTTTCTTCTCAGCAGCAGCATTTTCAATCATTTCTTTACGAGTAGCCTCTGCAGCATCTGCAGCAGCTTTATTTACCATTTCTTGAATTTCTTCAGGTGTAAGCATTTTTGTCTCCATTTTTAACGAGATTTCCTCGTCAGCTTTTGCCTTGTCAGTAGCTTCTTTAGCTTTTGCTAATTCTTCTTCTGATTCTTCGGCTGGTTTGAATTGTTTAACGTACTCATCATATTCTTGTTTGGAATCAAACGATTTGGACAGTGAAAAAGTTGCGTCCTGGTTGCAGGGAACTGAGACAACTGACGTCTCGTATAATTCCGCATCTTTAATTAAAAAACCATCTGTTGCTGAAATGTAATCAGCATCTTTAATCATGAAGCCAACTGAAAAAGTAGTAAGGACTCCATCTTTGATTAATTGTTGCAACTCAAGGTCTGCACTAGAAATTTCTGCATCTATTTCTAGACCTCGGTCCGTAACAGAAATAGCAGTTGCTCTACCAATAGGCTTGTTATAATTGTGGTTGAAAAGAATAATAGGATTTTTCTTATAACTCTCTATACCACCTTTACTCCAAGCTTCTGGAAGAATAACGTCACCAGCTCTATCAGTATCTGCAGTACTAGCAAACCCAGAGATTTTAAGCTTACCCGCTTCAGTTTCTTTAGCTTTGAAGCTAGCGTTTAGATGAAGAATCTTATTTTTAATCATTCTTTACCTCCGCTTTAGGCACTTTAACCTCTTTGACTGCATTCTTAATTACAGCCTCAGCCTCTTGCTTAGCTTTTTCTTCGGCTTCAATCCTTGCGTCTTCAGCGTCAATCTTTGCATTTTCAGCTTTAATCTCTGCATCAATTTCTTCTGGAGTTAATTGTTCTATTCCTACAATGTTTTCGTAATCTTCGGGGAAGTTTACTTTAATCATTCTAGGAAGTCTGCTCCAATTCCCTAGAAGTCTTTTTATATTTCTAGGTGGAATTGGGGTGTCTTTTTGCTTAGCATAAGTATTCTTATCTAATATTTCGCCTTTCTCTAAAAAATAATCAGTAAGCGTTCTTAATGCTACAGCTTTTCTGCTTGGTCTCATTTTTTACCCTCTTCCTCTTTAGGTCTTCCACCCTCACTTGGGTTTACGGCACTTCCAGCCACATTAGCAGGAATTCGTATTTCATCATGTCCATCCATTGGTTTTTTACCTATTAACTCTCTAGCTTCGTTGGCGCTAATAATACCACCATTAACTAAGGCAGCAAAATAAGAGGCCTGTTCACTTAATTCTGGTTGTAGTGCTGGGGTATCTGTTATATCCTCTTTCACTTGATAACCAAAAAATCTTTCAAAAGCAAAGTTTATTTTCCTAACTATAGGTAGTACAGTTTCTAAGTAGAATAATCTATGGTTAGGTCTTATATTTGCATTGTTTCCTCCGTCTAGTAAGATTGGAGGTACTCCTAAAGCTTTAAGTATAATTTTCTCATTATCAGCAATGGACGCCTGAAAGTCTAGCTCTTTAAAGTTTATGTCAGTGAGAGATGCTACTTCGAGTCCTCCGTCTAATAATAAAGGTCTACGACCACCCCCAGAAGGGCTATAACGCATTTGCCACGACTTTAGTAGGCGTTCTTTTATCTTTTCACTTAATGTATTAGGAGATTTTATTATAAGACCAGGAACTGCCCCATTTTTAAAGAAATTATCTTGGAAACCCCGCATCGAGGTGAGTAGGGCCATTGTTCTAGTAGCCGGTCTTAATCTAGATATTCCTCTATATATAGAGAAAAAGGAGTTTTCTTTAACATGAATAATTTCATTAGGGAAGTACTTAATCTGACCCTCGTAGTCATAGTAATCAACATAAGTTACTGGGTCTGAATGAATTGTTACTTTATCGGCAGGGAGGTGATACAGGTGAGTACCATCGAAATATATAAAAATGTTCCCATCAATAATTAGATCAATGATTAAGTTTCGTCTAAAAGTATTAATATCTTGAAATGGGTTAGGCTCTCTATTTAATAGTCTATCTACGGTAACTCTACGAACACCTTTATACACCGCCGTGTTGTCTAAAGCTTCTCCGACTGCACTTTTGATTTCAGCAGAGTCATCAACAATCATGTTAACACCCCTGTTGACTATTTCAATAGACTCATACTGCTTTCTATAATTAAATATAATTTCTCGACTAGCTATACTATCTCCTTCATTAAGGGATATTATAGACTGAGCGGGATTCAACTTAGTTTCTAATTCATCCTCTAACTCAGCTTCGAGAGCGGCAATTCTTTTATCTTTTGAGGTATTAAACCAGCCCATGTTTATCTCTCTGCCTCTGTACCCAGCGAGCCTGCTTTTTAGCAGTCGCTAAAACTGGGTTCCTACCATATAATCGGTGAATTCCATTTTTATGGTGTTCTTTACATAAAGTGACTGTATCATTATACATTTGTTCTCTATGCTCTTCAATAAAATCATCCCTACACTCTAATATATCGTCTACCGTTTCAATCTTTAACTTATTTTTCTTTTCCCACTTATGGAACATCTCAGATACGGAACAATAATGATGAAACTCTAAGTCTTCTGTGGTGTCACATATATAACAGTTAGTACCTTTAACGTAATTTGCTTTTGCCCGATCTCTTACGTACTTTACCGGCATTCTCTTAAGATCTTCTTTAATTAAGGCCATTTAAATGTCTCCGTATTCCCTGACTTAAGTTCGCCAGTATTAATCATATAAGGTTTAAATAATCCTAAATAATATTGCTCTAAGTCATAAGCTTTTCGTCTAGTATCAAACTTTACAGAGTGTTTTATTATAAAATATTCTCCTAGCTCATGATGTCTTCTATTAATATTGGTAGTAATACCCACTTTATCTAAACCTAGTTTAGGAAAATTAATCCAATAAAAATAAGTTGGTATATTACCTAGTACTGTGCATTGTGGGCAGGCCCTATTGTTAAGTATTGCATTAGGTCTAACTTTCCAAATATAACCACAATTTATGTGTAAATGTTTAATTTTAGTATAAGTATTTATATAAGGCTCTACTGGTAGATATTCTGTATCTTTCAGCCTAAGTTTATATTCTACATTAGTTAACTGAATACTAGCATAAGGACTATTAATACCCAGTTTAAATGCTTTTTGGTATACAGATATTATAGTTCTATCTAAAACTTTTGCACAAAGTTTGGCTCCCTCAATTGGGTACCATTCTATTAAAAACTCGATTTCTTCCTCAGCCCAATATTTCATTATAATCTCCAGTAAGAGTTAAGCGTCCCCAGTACTGGCTGGGGATTCGAAGGTAATTAATCTTCTCGCTTTTCAATTTTTCAGTTATCTAATTATAACGTTACACAAGATCAAAGTCAAGAATTATTTTTTTGATGCTTATGCCATATATAAACTCTATTACCACAATCAAATATTCGCTTAAACCCATTATCTAACATGTTTTCCTGTTCTGTCTTACTAGAATCGAATGATTTTAGTAGTTTTTCTAATTTATGCTTTTGGTACTTAACTCTAGACTCTACCTTTAGACCTTTAAAATACCAGTAATTAGGGGTGCTGCTATGGGAATATTCAAAACCTAATTTGTTATAAAGGTCTCCTGTATTCCATCTAATATCTGAGTAACTAACAATACTTTCTGGTGTGTAAGTTTTTATAAAGTGTTTAAATAATCTAGAAGCTCCACCAACTATAGAAGTGTTTAGTTTATTACAATACCTAAGTAGCTCCCACTCTGTTTTAGTAGAAAATCTAGACTTACAGAAGGTTTGTATAGCTACTAACTCATTTTCGTAATAAAGACCTAGTCGTATAGACCCCGCTGCGTTTCCTTGAATATGATTCAATTCTAAAAACTCTTTTGAGTCTTTAGAGGTTACTTCTCTTATTTCACATTTTCTAGCATATAGAGTTTTTGAGTTGCCAAGTGAATTATTTAATCTAGACTCTACAATACTGCGCTTATTCTCCCACTCATGTTCAAATATATGTATAAGTCTATACCCAGCTTTTTCCGCTTCTATAGTTTTATTTAAATGATAGTTCTTATCTTTACCCTTACTTTCAGAATGCCAATACAAGCCATTAAACTCAATAGCTAGTTTAAGTTCGGGCAGTACTATATCTAACTCTTTACCTTGTAAAATCTTTCTATCATTTAGGAGGATTTCTCCTAAGTATAAGGTCTTTATAAATTCTTGTAGTTGTAACTCTAGTATAGATGTACCTGCAATTATAGGTATACCAGCTTCTTCTAGTGCGGCATGTACGGAACCTAGCTTATCATAATAAGTACCCCATCCAGCTAAGTAGGCACAAGTTTCATACTCTTTCTGACTGGGTTGCCTTTTATGCTCTTTATAAAACCTTTTAAGATTAGATACTAATAAATCTCTGTCACTATTTTTAATATTACTAATGTTTGCTAGTTCTATAGCTTTTTTGAAAGTTCCTAGTCTATTTCCATAAGTTGTGTATGACTTTAAATAATCAGTATTTTTACAATCAGATACATTTGGTACTCTTCCATATTCTTTAAAGAACCTTTTTATAGTCTCTAGTAACTCTTCCTCCGTTATATGTGATATAACTAAATTATCTTTATTTTGAGGTACACCCGCCAAGTCTATAGCATTGGTAAAAGTATCGAATCTTCTAGAATAAGTGGTATGGGATGCTAGGTATTTATGTTCCTTACAATCTCTATGTTTTGGGGCTCTACTTTCTTCTATATAAAAATCTTTTATAGTCTGTAGTAGTTCTTCGTCAGTTAAAACCTTAGAGACTCTTTTATTAGCAGAAAGTCCAGCAGCCATTAATGCTCTAGTGAAGCTCCCAAATCTATTAGTATAGGTGCCTTTACCTTTAAGGTATGAACACTTTGAACAATCATACACTGTAGGAGACTTACCATACTCTTTATAGTAGTCTTGTAATGACTTTATTAATTCCTCTTCTGTAATTATAGTACTAGGTATTGAGGTATTTTTTACAATAGCTAAAATCTCGTCCCAACTACCTAAGCTATTTTTATAGGTATTGACCCCGAATAATCCATTATCATTAGTACACTCGGATTGTTTTGGTATTCTACCATTAATAGAATAAAAAGCCTGAAGCGAGTTTACTAGTTCTACTTTAGATATACCTTTCCCTATAGTAATACCCGCTACTTTTTTTGCTTGTGTCCAACCACCAAACCTACTTTTATAAGTTCCTAGAGAGTGTAGTTTGTTTATTTTCTTACACTCAGTACCTTTAGGGGCTCTATCATGTTCAATATAAAAATCTTTTAGTGACTGTATTAATTCTTCATCAGTGTACTTGTTAGCCATAGTAATAATCTCCATTTTTTGAGTATACTACTATTATATGCTATTTTGAGATACTAGTCAAGTTATAAATTTTATTAAGTTGTAGCAAGAGCCAAAATCTTCTTTTAAAGTAGAATCAATTTCTTTTATTAAAACCCAGAACAGCTCGTTTCATAACTGTATAATGCGTATCTTAAAGCATCCGCCATATGAGATGCTTCATTGTGTACTGGCTTCTCTTTTATTAAAGCCTTATTTGGATCCCACTGATATTGATCTAAAGATTTTAAAGTCTCTCTGCAATCAA
>Ga0209414_1001191_pt1 | contig 12430 bp, 10 predicted proteins | sample LakVidmifraction_4_FD_181154 | JGI IMG/M metagenome (GOLD analysis project Ga0209414, IMG submission 181154) | Hypersaline microbial communities from Lake Vida, Antarctica - Brine Hole Two &gt;0.2 micron (SPAdes) (version 2) | ecosystem: Environmental > Aquatic > Non-marine Saline and Alkaline >... | reverse complement strand
AAACCAAAGGCCAGACTTTGCAACCCAAACAATCCAATTGCCACTGCCACTGAAAGTTCAAAGAAATTACTTGCCCCAATCATTGCCGCTGGCGCGCATACGGGATGAGTTAATTTTAATTTTTTTCCGGTAAACCAAGTAGCAAAAAAGATAAAGTATGTTTGAATGATCAACGGCACCGCGATAAGGAAAATAACCAGCGGATTATTTAGAATATTTTCTCCCTGAAATGCAAAAAGCAAAACCAGCGTAAGCAACAGGGCAATGATGCTCACTGGCTTCAATTTTGGCAAAAAATCTAATTTAAACCAGTCTGCCCCTTGTTTTTTAATGAGTAAATTACTTGTAAGAATTCCGGCAACTAAAGGAATCACCACGTAGATCAATATACTTAAAATGAGGGTTTCATAGGGTACCACTACACCCGTTATGCCCAGTAATAATCCTACAATGGGAACAAATGCCACCAGAATAATAAGATCGTTTACAGATACCTGCATTAAAGTATAATTAGGATCCCCATCGGTTAAATAAGACCATACAAAAACCATGGCAGTACAGGGCGCCGCACCCAGGATAATAGCCCCGGCAATATACTCATATCTTAACCGATAATGGACTTGAATTCACCAACAGACTCATTATGTCTAAAAAAAGAAAACTTTGTGAAAAGCCTTCTAAAATGGATATGAAATGTATAAAAAACAACATTGAACATAGACTTACAAAACCAGCAACACCAAAAACGAACGGGATGGTTGAAAGAGCCAACGGAACTATAAAAAATAATACCATCCCAAAAATAAAATATCAAAACAAACAGCAGATGGACAAGGATATGATGTAGTTCCTGTGCTACTATAATTTGTACAGGAGGCATGGTTCTTTGAGAAAAGAACTAAATGTGAAAACTCCTTTTCAAGTTGTTGAAAAATGGTACGAAATAGAACCTGAATTATTTAAAACAACACCCAATGAATTTAAAAATAAAATCCTAAATTTAAAATCTGATCTTAATCAACAACCTTGTGAAACTCGACAACAATCGATTAAATAATGTAATACAACCTCTAAATAATTGTAATACAAAATGACTAAAAAATCCAAAATGTATTACAAACGCTGTATTACATACTGTAATCACCGTTGAAATGTAATACAGATAGTAAAATACATGAGTATTTGAACTTAAAACCCTTGTAACATACTCTATAAATTAAATGATAGTTTTATTTTGATGTAATACGATGAACTGTATTTATAATTTTCACTCTACTCATCAATAAGTTTAGTATTTTAGAGGTTCGATCTATACTGAAATACTAAATATCCAATGGCGTTATTCCAAAGCACTGTTATTGAAAAATATATTAATGCTCAAGATCAAAAGGTTCTTAAAGAGAAGTGGGAAGCTTATAAGGTACATTTCCATGACCCCAACATTCAAGAGAACATAAGAAATGCTAAAGAGGAGCAATATCAAGAGGGATTCCTAAGGGATTTGTTCGTCAACATTCTGGGTTATACACTTAACCCTGCCAACGACTATAACTTAACTACAGAGCTTAAAAACGTCAAAGACAGCAAAAAGGCAGACGGCGGAATTGTTGTAAAGGACAAAGTAGTGGGTGTCATTGAGCTTAAAGGCACAAATACCACCGATCTAAGTAAAGTTGAAACGCAAGCTTTTGGTTATAAACACAATCAATCAGGTTGTACGTATGTTATTACCTCCAATTTTGAAAAACTTAGATTTTATATAGACAATGCTATAGAGCATCAAGCCTTTAATTTGTTCGAGCTTAGTGAAACTGAATTTAGCTTATTTTATCTGTGTTTGGCCTATGACAATATAAGCCGTGACCTTCCTAAAAAGATTAAGAATGACTCTCATAACCAGGAGGAAATTACAACTAAACAGCTCTATAAAGACTATAGTCTATTCAAGAGAGAGCTTTTTAATAATTTAGTAGAGCTTAATCCAAATTTTGAACCCCTACTCCTATTCAAAAAATCTCAAAAACTACTTGATCGATTTTTGTTTTTGTTCTTTGCAGAAGATAGACACTTACTACCACCCAATTCGGTGAGAATGATATTAAAGCAATGGAAACAGCTTCAGGAAATGGATGCTTATGCTCCACTTTATAAAAGATTCAAGAAATATTTCGGGTATCTTAACACAGGACACAAAGGCAAGAAATATGATGTTTATCCTTACAACGGGGGATTATTTAAACCAGATGAAGTTCTAGATCTTGTAAAGATTGATGATGAACTTTTATACAAGTACACGCTTAAACTTTCTGAATATGATTTTGCCAGTGAAGTTGACGTCAATATTCTAGGACATATTTTTGAAAATTCCTTGAATGAGATTGAAGAAATTCAAACTCAACTGGAAGAAAATCCAACTGAGGTAAAACTATCTAAACGGAAAAAAGATGGTGTGTTTTACACTCCCAAATACATCACGAAATACATTGTTGAAAACACCATTGGAAAGCTTTGTGAAGAAAAGAAAACCGAGGCCAATCTTGTTGAAGAAGACTATAATATCAATAGACAGGCTAAAACTAAAAAAGACTTATTAAAGAAACTCAACACTTACCGAGAGTGGCTGTTGCAACTTACCGTTGTAGATCCAGCTTGTGGTTCTGGTGCATTTTTAAATGAAGCCTTGAACTATTTAATTGCAGAACACCAGTACCTTGATGAATTGGAAACCAAACTGATGGGCGGTGGTTTTGTATTTCCCAATGTGGAGAACAGCATTTTAGAAAACAATTTATTTGGGGTAGACATTAATAATGAATCGGTTGAAATTGCCAAACTGTCCTTATGGTTACGTACAGCTCAACCCAATCGTAAGCTTAACGACTTAAGCAATAACATTAAATGCGGTAACTCCCTAATAGACGATCCCGAATTAGCAGGCGATAAAGCCTTTAACTGGGAAAAGGAATTTCCACAAATTTTCGAGAAAGGTGGCTTTGATGTTGTGATTGGTAATCCCCCTTATGTGGGAAAAACATTCACCAAAGAAGAGAAAATATTTTATAATGAGAGTTACGAAACAGCTCAATACCAGCTGGATCTTTATGTGACCTTTATGGAAGTTGGGACTATGATTTTAAAAAATAGTGGTAAGATCAGTTATATAGTTCCTAATTCTTGGTTGAAAAATCTGATGTTTAGTAATTGTAGATTGTTTGTTTTAAATAAACTTTATTTTGATGTTATAATTCCAAATCTTGATAACGTTTTCTCAGATGCTTCAGTTGATACACTGATTTTTGTTGCTTCAAAGTCAAAAAAAAATAATTCTGAAATTGAAATTGGTCAATTTGTAAGTGCAGATTTTAGTAAAAAACATACTGTAGATCAAAACCGATTTTTTGATAATGAAAAGCTGATTTTTGATGTTGAAATATCAAAAAAGTTAGAGTCTATATTTAATAAAATTGATAAAAAATGTGCAAGATTATCTCAAATTTCTGATGTTACTAGAGGTATTAATCCTTACGATAAATATAGAGGGCAATCCGCTGAAGTTATAAAAAATAAACTCTATCATTCTACTGATAAGAAAGATGAGACTTTTGTCCCTGAAATTAGAGGAAAGCACGTAAATAGATATTCTTTAGAATGGGATGGAAAATCTTATGTAAGTTATGGAGATTGGCTAGCAGCTCCTAGAGAACCAAAGTTTTTTAAAGGCAATAGAATAGTATGTAGGCAAGTCCTAGGTGTAAAATTGAACTGTACATTTATTGATTCCAAATTCATAATTGATCAAAGTGTCTTCATCTCTAAATTTGATGAAGATCAAAGCAAGAAATATAGCCCTAAATTCATATTAGCTCAATTGACCTCAAGATTAGTTAGCTATTATTTTAGATATAAGGCCAATGAATTTGACTCTTTGTTTCCCAAAATTAAAATTGGTGAATTTAAAAAGCTACCAGTAATGTTAACAAATGAGGAAAAACAAAAACCATTCATCGAAAAAGCTGACAAAATGTTGACTTTAAACAAAAACCAACAAAAAGTTTCAAGCCAGTTTCAACGTTCGTTACAACGCCAATTTCAAAAAGAATTAGAAAAACTACCTGGGAAACTTCAAGATTGGTATGAATTAAGTTATGCTGAATTTATCAAAGAACTAAAAAAGAAAAAGATAAAACTCAGCCTATCTCAAGAAGCCGAGTGGGAAGACTACTTCCTTTCAGAACAAGAAAAAGCAGTACTGCTTAAAATACAAATCGACACTACAGATAAAGAGATAGACCAAATGGTTTATGAGTTGTATGGATTAACGAAGGAAGAGATTGAGATAGTAGAAAATAGTTAGATATGGAAAAAGATATTGAACAAATTGAAGAATGGAAAAATTATCGTTTATCATTACTGGAACAGAAAAGTAAAAGTGATGATGATTTTGAAAAGTATATTACTTTTATTTCCTCAGGCGCACTTGGTCTAACAGTAACTTTCATTGATAAAATAAGTCCTTTGAAAACGTCTATAGCTATTTGCTTTATAGCTGTAGGATGGGTTTTATTAGCATTTACATTATTGATTAATTTATTGTCTCATTTTTTATCAAGTAGATACAATGAAAAAACAATTCAAGATATAGATGACGGTCTTGATTACGAAATTATAATTGATGGAATAGATAAAAGGAATAAAATTATTTCACTATTAAATTTAATATCAATAATACTTTTAGGTTTTGGGATCATCTCAATTTTAACCTTTATAATCATAAATGCATACCAATAATGGCAAAACAAAGCAATCCAAATCAGAAACCGAAGCAGACACCATCTAAGCCTAAGCATGATGCAAACAGGGGCCGTACAATACCGAAACCAAGTGTAAAGCCTAAAAAGTAAAATCTTAAAAACATGCCAAAGCAAAATAATAAATCAAACAAACAAAAACAAAAGTGTTAAAGTTGATCTAGGTAGAACAACGTCAAAACCATCAAGCTCACTTAAATCTAAGAATAATAAAACTAAAAAGTGAATTTTGATTTAAACTAAGAATATAGCTGAACCTAACACATGATAAGTTTATAGAGAAAGTAGACAAGAAAAATAATGTTTTTTGAATTTATAAGACCAATAGGCATGTTGTTCGTCAAAAATATTGGAAAGAAATTTTAGGTAAATTAGAAAACACTCATCTTTTCAAGAATGTAAATCCATCTAAAGACCATTGGTTAAGTACTGGAGCTGGAACTGCTGGTGTTTCATTTACTATGGTTATTTCTAAAAACTATGCAAGAATTGAGCTTGCGTTAAGTTCATACAGTAAGGAGCAAAACAAGCGATATTTCAAAAAACTACTGAGTTATAAAACAGAAATTGAAGGTGAGTTTGATAAAGAATTAGAATGGGAAGAATTACCCGATAAAAAAATGAGCAGAATCAAAATCGAAATTGACCAAGTCAATGTTTTTGATGAAGATACATGGGATGAAATGGATAGATTTTTTATTGAGAATCTACCTAAGTTTGAAAAGGCTTTTAAGCCTTACATAAGTCAACTGAAATAATTTAATCCATAAGGTATAAACGAATTAAAAGCTTTGATAAAAAACAATTTCTTATTTAGTTTGCGCTTGTCAAATTGAGTATTAAATAATAAAAAAGCCCGTGTTCGAATTTTGATAAAATGGAGAAAATATATAGTGGATAGTTATATCCATAATTTGAAACTGAAACTACTAGACAAACCCTATGATCATGGGTTTGTAAAAAACTTCAATTTTAACGAAGAAGAACAAGCCTACTTAAATTCCCTTTTTAATCTTGATCAATTTCTAGATACGGACACCCCTTTGATTTATCTTATGAATAAAGGTTATGTAGCATTGGTTTCTCATCTTTTAAATTTTAGTAAAATAAGAGTAGATGTAAATGAAGTAAAGCTTAATCATAAAGTAAATAGTCCATATTAAATAAATTTTAAGGTATTAAAAAAAACTTAGCCTTTTTTTATTCAACTCATCAATGCCAGTTCAATATCTTGATTAACCATGTTTTCAGATTGCCAATGTCAATATTAAAAAATTTTAAAGTTAAGGTTAAGGTGTCGGTTCATGTTAAAACCTAACATGACTTCTACTCGATACTAAAATAGTTTTGTCACTCAAACTAAAAACATGAAGATGAAAAGCTATTTAATCAACAAAAAACAACGCCAAAAAATCAAATTTTTTATTGCAATGATCTTCATTTGCGGTGGCATGCTATCCTCTTATGGTCAAGCTACAAATGCAACTGTGAAAGGGACTGTGAAAGATTTAAGTGGAGAGCCGTTAATGGGTGCCACGATAATCGTTAGGAATAATGCCACCGGATTTACTTCTGGATCTATTAGTAATAATATAGGTGGATATAAAATCTTGCAGCTACCACTGGGTGGGCCCTATACGGTAATAGCTCAATATCTAGGCTACCAGGAACGTCTCCAAGAAGGTTTTACCTTGAACTTAAGTGATGTTTTGGATGTTGACTTTATTTTACAAGAAACTACTACTGCTCTGGACGAGGTGGTGATATCATCAAATAATCTATCCAAAAGGATACAACAACTAGGAGCTTCTACAAAAATAGGTGCGGGACAGATTAAAAATTTGCCCACCGAGGGAAGAAACTTTACGCGATTAACCAGTCTATCACCACTCCAAGGAGGCGGGTCTATAAATCTAGGAGGACAAAGACGAACTTCTACAAACGTAACTATCGATGGAGTAAATTTCAGAAACACCCTAACCGCAGGAGAGATAGGAAACGGACCTTATACCATTTCACAAGAAGCTATCAGAGAATTTGAAGTCTCTACAAATGATTATGATGTTGCACAAGGGCGTCAAGGAGGTGGTTCTATTACTTCAGTAACTAAATCTGGAACCAATGAATTAAGTGGTAGTGCTTTTTTCTATCATAGAGCAGATGCCCTCCAAAGTAACTTAACTATTCAAGGACAAGAGAGGGAAGCAGACTTTTACAATTCCCAGTATGGAGTAAGCCTTGGAGGACCTATTGTAAAAGATAAATTACATTTTTTCATGGTATATGAACAACAAGATGCTGGTGACCCGCAGTTTATAGCAAACATAGAAAATGATGACGATGCTAATCGTTTAGGAATTACACAAGCGAATCTTGACCGTTTTTTACAAATAGGTAGAGACTCTTATGGCCTAGGCGATTCTCAACAAATAGGTCAGTTTGATAGGGTTACCGAAGCTAATAATCTTTTTATAAGATTAGATTGGCAGATTAATGATAAACATCGATTAACCTTTAGGAATCTATATAATAAATGGGACAATCCTTTTAGTATTAGTGATAACTCAAACATTGAAGTTGCTGAGTCGTTTTCCAATTTCAATTCTTCAGAAAACAGTACTTTTCTATCGCTACGTTCTGTGTTTACGCCTAATGTTACCAATGAATTTAAAGTTCAATACCAACGCGCAGAACGTATTTATGGACCAAGTTCACAACTACCGTCACAAAATATACCCAGAGCCATTGTACAGGTAGAATCAGTTTTACCCAATGGTAATAACAGAAACTTAAGTGTACAATTAGGAGGGCAGCGTTATACCCCTGAAACAAACCTAGAAAAGCAACTTCAATTTGCAAACACCACGTACGTTAGTGCAGGAAAATACAATTTTACATTTGGTACGGACAACCTGATTACCTATCTAGAAACACAATTGTCTAACGAACAAAACGGTCGTTTTTTCTTTGATTCTTTAGACGATTTTGAAAATTTGAATGCATCGCGATATGCCCGTGAAGTTCCTTTACAAGGCTCGTCATTAGTAAAGCAAACTGTTTTAGATTTATCCCTTTTTGGACAAGTGGAGTTTGATATCAACCCAAATCTAAACTTCATTGCTGGGGTACGTTATGATGCTACTGCTTTCTTAGACGGCGCAGAGTTTAACCCTTTAGTATTTGATGAATTAGGAATACGTACCGATCAAAAACCAGAAGATTTTGATAATATTCAACCAAGGCTTCAGTTGACATGGAATGTAAAAGGTGAAAATAAAGATATTTTCAAAATCGGTGGCGGTGTGTTTAGCGCACAACCTCACTATTATGCGCAGGTAAATAATATTCAAAATAGCGGTACTTTATTGGGTGCTATTGATATTACAGGTACTAATGTGCCAATACCTGACTTCCCTTCCTACAGAAACGACCCAAGTACAGCACCTGGTGTACAAACAGGGGTAACTCCGTTTTCTACCATAAATACTGTAAGCCCTGATTTTGAAGTCCCTACTATATATAAGGGAAATATCAATTACACCCATTTTTTTGGACAGCGTTACAGTCTAGGTCTGAACGCAATTTTTAGTCACACTACTAATAATTATGTGTATCAAGAAGCCAACTTAGTAGCAGAGCCATTTTTCACGACTCCTTTAGAAGGAAGAGAAGTTTTTGTACCAGCTAACACTATTCCTAGCAATGGAAGAGCAAACTGGATCAATTCTAGAATATCCGATCAAGTAGGTAGAACGTTAGTGCTTACTTCTGATGGGGTCTTAGATAATCTGGCTTTAGTGCTAGAAGGATCTGCTAGAATTGGTAAAGATGGATATGTAAATGCAAGTTTTACATTAAACCGCTCAAAAGATAACTCATCTTACAATTGCTGTGTGGCAAATACCTCTACTTTCCTTCCAGTATCTGGAGACCCTAGAGACCTAAATTATGGGTTCTCTGACAACCATTTTGACACAAAGCTCGTTGTAAATGGGGCATCACCCACTTGGAGAGGATTCACTTTAGGTGCCACAATTATTGGGGATGGAGGTTCACGATATTCATTCCAAGCAGGAGGCAATAGAAGTCTTAACGGCGACTTTAACTTGAGAAATGAAATAGCTTATGTTTTTGATCCCAACAACCCTAGCACTCCGCAAAACATTATCGATGGGTATAACGAGATTTTAGATAACCCAGAAACACCAGAGGGGTTCAAAGAATATTTAAGAGATAGCTTTGGGTCTTTTGCAGAGCGTAATGGCGGGAAAAACCCATTTAGAGCAATAGTTGATTTGAGACTGCTAAAAACCTTTAAAATTCCAAATACGAAACAAGCCCTGGAATTGTCTGCTGATGTCTTCAATTTTATGAATTTATTAGACAAAGAATGGGGGCGTAATAACGATTTCAGTAGATCAACGAATTTAATCAATACCACCGGTTTTGATCAAGCAACTAATAGCTACCAGTATAATGTCAACACAGGCGTAGCGGTTGAACCGATCAACGGGACCCCATGGCGATTACAAATAGGAGCGAGATATACTTTTAACTAAGTATTTGTACAGCTAGCTTGTTCTTAATAAACTTAAGCTATTGCAAACTTCTTATGTTATCAAAAAACTTAATTTACTAAATAACCTTTTTCAAAATGAGATATATAATTCTAATACTATTTATGACTGTGCAATTTGCTTTTACAGCTAATGCACAAGACAAGTCGCTATCTAATCACGTTGTTTTAATTTCGATTGATGGCTTTCGACCTGATTTTTATTTAGAAGAGAAGTGGCCCGCACCAAATCTCCAAACTATGGCAAAGGAGGGTACTCGCGCTCTAGGAGTTCGAAGTGTATTTCCTTCTGTAACCTACCCATCACATACCACAATCATCACAGGTGCATACCCTGCAACGCATGGTATATATTACAATAGACCCTTTGAGCCAGAAGGTCAAACTGGACGGTGGTACTGGGAAAGTAGTTTGATTCAAACTGAAACACTTTGGGACGCCGTTCGTAAATCTGGTAAAACAAGTGCTAGTTTAATATGGCCTGTTTCTGTAGGTGCGCCTATAGATTACAATATTCCTGAGGTCTGGACTTTAGATAGTAGTTACGGCAGGATCAAACCGATGGAAGATAATGAAACCCCTAAAGGACTATTAAAAGAAATGGAAGGTGCTGTTTTAGGAAAAATGAATGAAACTACTTTTAATGGTGACTATCTTAATCGCGAGGATCGCACTGGTGAAATGGGTGCTTATTTGCTTGAAAAGTATAAACCCAATTTAATGACTATTCATTTAATAGCAACAGACCATTTTCAGCACGAACAAGGTAGAAATGGAAAAAAAGTCTACACGGCAATTGCAGTGATAGACCGCGCTATTGGTAAAATTATAGAAGCGGCAGAACGTGCTGGTATAAGTGATGAAACCACTTTTATAATTACAGGAGATCATGGTTTTGTTGATATTCACTCCGCTATAAGTCCTAATATATGGCTAAAAGAAGAAGGTTTACTGCAAGAGCAGGAAAACGCTTCGACTTGGAAAGCAAAATTTCATACATCTGGTGCATCTGCCTTTTTAATGCTAAAGTCTAAAAATGATACAGCAACAATAAATAAAGTGAGACAAAAACTCGATTTGCTGCCTCAATCCTATAGCAAATTGTTTCGAATCGTAGAAAGACCAGAACTAGCTGCCATAGGCGCCGACCCTAATGCAGTTTTAGCACTGGCTCCTATAGCTGGATTAGCGATGTCTTCCTCTTCTAAAGGTGCAGTTTTAAACCCTAGAAGCGGCGGCACTCATGGGTACTTTCCGGACTTTCAGCAAATAGAAGCTGGATTTATTGCCTGGGGTGCTGGAATATCTTCTGGTAAAGAGGTTCCTAAAATGGGACTGGAAGATATAGCACCGCTCATAAGTGAATTGTTAGATTTAAATTTTAAGGCAGAAAATGGAATTCTATTCTCGGGAATTTTAAAAGGTACAAACTGATTTTTTCTTCAATATGTTTGAAATGGTTTGACGGGTGACCCCAGAAAGGTCACCCAAATCTTTTTGAGTTAAAAGGTCAAAAAGTATGTATTCATGACCGTTTACATCTTTCACTGGAACGTCAAATAGTTTCATTAAAAACGTTATTCTTCCTTCTATAGGGTTGCCCGTAATGTTTCCTAATTTTTTTTCAGAAATACACCAACGCTTTACCAGATAGGATATAAACCAATCTGATAAATAAGGATTGTGAATCACCGTTTTTTTGAAAAAAGAGATCTCGTAAATTCTTATCTTAGTGTCTATTAACGTTTTTGAGAATTCATAAAATTGACCATTTAGATATCTCAAATTCCCAAAAAAATCACCTTTCTGTAGAATGTCGTAAGCAAAATCACCTCCCTGTTCAGAATAACTTCCTAATTTTACAGCGCCAGAGACTATTTCATAAATAAAGCCTTCATTGTTGGGGGGACTATAAATGTAATTGTTTTTATCGATGAAATTTTCAGTAATCTCAGAGGGTTTTTGATTTTTGACATGTTCTTGCAAATATGTGTAAAAACAAAACGAGCTGTAAGATTCATTATTTAGACGTGACATTCTTTACTTATTTTCAATAGTAGTAGTAAAATTAGATAAGTAAAGTTATAATAGAGTTATATGAATATTATTAAAAAGTTGTTTTTCGACAATCTTAAAAAAATTAAACTGAATTTACTTGAGACTAGTTCGCCATTCTTAATTATTAAGAAATTAGCGTAAGGTTGGGCGATAAATCCTAATGATTCGAATTAGTTTTAACCAAACGATACCAATTGTAATTATTGTTGATCAAAACATATTTTGCTTGCAAATTGCATGCAAATGAAAAAATCTTCAAAAACAATGAATATTTCAAGGCATTTTAATTCAAATAAAGAAATGCGTGAAAAAATTGTTGAGTTTAATTATGAAAATGAAATACCTCAAAAAAAATAGTCAAACAGAACTTCAATGATAGCCACCCAACTTCCAATCATCAATTTTTTACAAGCCCCAAATGTTCAATTTGTTATCCCTGTGTATCAGCGTAATTACTACTGGTAGACTAATGAGTGTCAAAAGCTTTTACGAAAGTCACAAAAATAATAAAAGGCTTTAGAATCTTTAATTGAAGTGGAGGACCCAAACTATATTTTTGAACATAGTGACTACTTCGATTTTAAGTAGCAATAGGAGTATAAAATATTAAAATTAGAACAATTTTCAGCAAAAAAATAAGAAAAGGTATGATTGAAAATATTTATACTACTTAAGTTGGATATTTAGAGATAGTTTATGTTTTTAAATGAAAAAAGTTTGCATATCCGTTTAGTTTCCAGTCGCTGTAATGCTTGCTATTACTAGCCTATCAAATATCCTGTCTCCAAAATATCGTCTATTTAGTTGTCTGTTCGCTCGATTTTTCAGTGATATGTATATCAACATAATCTGCGATATTCAGGTATGAAGTGCTTTTATCAGAAAAGAAGATAGAAGTTTTTCCATCAATAGTATTTTTAATAGTGTCATCCGTTCCATCCGCCTTGTGGTTTTCGAGAACTTTTGCTTTAAAATAACGGCACTGGCG
>Ga0209414_1001190_pt1 | contig 12446 bp, 10 predicted proteins | sample LakVidmifraction_4_FD_181154 | JGI IMG/M metagenome (GOLD analysis project Ga0209414, IMG submission 181154) | Hypersaline microbial communities from Lake Vida, Antarctica - Brine Hole Two &gt;0.2 micron (SPAdes) (version 2) | ecosystem: Environmental > Aquatic > Non-marine Saline and Alkaline >... | reverse complement strand
CATCTAATTTAGGAAAATTTAACCCACATAGAGTATTAAATAGTAATTTATTTAGATTATTAGAGTAGGGGTGATTGTTATATTGTAATTTTAATGAAAAAAAATGCAATTTTATAAATTAGTGAAACAAGTTTTTGAATCAGTTTTAAAAGTTAAAAAGGATTTATAAAATTCTAAGATTTTCTATAAGTAATTCAATAAATAATATGATATTTACTAGAATAAATATTGTTTAATTTACCGTAAACAATTCCGTAAACGATTTAGGTAATAATAAGCCAAATATAGCGTAAAATAAGGGTTTTGTTCAAGTTCATAACCCGGAGGTCTCCAGTTCAATTCTGGATCACGCTACAAATTAAAAATGTGGAAACAAGCGATTTAGTACTCTAAATCGCTTTTTTTTATGTTTAATTTAAACCAATTTTTAGCAAACGAGTACGGAAACGAGTACGGAAATGAGTATCTTTCACCAATGAAAAAGAAGTACTCTGAACCTAAAATTTATACAGCCAATGGTAATCTAAATAAACGATGGTACGTATATTACAGCTTTAGAAATCCTGAAACCGAAAAACTCCAAAAAATGCCCTCGATATATTTAGGAGTTAACAATTATAAAACAAAGGAAGAAAGACTTTCTCTTTTGACTTCATTTCAAAGAAATTTATCAAAAATCCTAAAAGACGGCTACAATCCTTTTGAAGAAAATCAAGATTTATATAATAAAGAAATTGAGAAAGATTCAACATCAAAAGTTGAAATTGAAGAACCTAAAATGACTATCAAAGAAGCAATTGATTTTGTTCTCAATCTTAAAAAACAAACATTAAGCCACACTTCTTATAGAGGACTTAATAATAGGATGATTAATTTTATTGACTGGATTGGAGAAAATCACTCAAAATCGAAAACCATTCAATCCCTTGATAAAAAAATTATTACTCAATTTTTAAATTTTCAATTAAATAAAACAAGCGCAAGAAACAGAAATAATTTTAGAGCTGACCTAAGTAGTGTCTTTCAAATATTAGAAGATAATGAAATTATTATAACTAATTACATAAAAAAAATACCTACACTTAAATCAATTCCTACCAGAAATAAAACATACACGAATGAGTTACAAAAAGATATTTATACATATCTAGAAAATAATGACCCTCACCTCCTATTATATATAAAATTCATTTCTTATAACTTTTTAAGACCAATAGAAGTTTGCAGGCTAAAAATAAAGGATTTAAATATTAAAGAGCGGAAACTTCAATTCAAAGCAAAGAATAGCCCTTTAAAAACTAAAATAATTCCTGAAATATTAATTAATGAATTACCCGATTTAACAAAATCGAATCCTTGTGACGATTTATTTACTCCTGAACAAATTGGCGGTGAATGGAACACGAATGAAAATGATAAACGGAATTATTTTAGTAAGCGGTTTAAAAAAGTTGTAAAAGATCATTTTAAATTGGGTACAGATTATGGACTTTACAGCTTTAGACATACTTTTATAACAAAATTATATAGAGAACTTGTAAAAGAATCTTCACCTTTTGAAGCTAAAAGTAAATTAATGTTAATTACAGGTCATTCAACAATGGATGCTTTAGAAAAATATTTACGTGATATAGATGCCGAATTACCAGAAGATTATTCAAAAATGTTAAACTAAATAATAATGTCAATAACGTCAACTACCTTCAATAAACTTGAAGAAAATATACTAACAAACTTCTTAACCTATACACCAGAAATTTATCATTCAGAAAATGAAAAACCTTCTTCAATTTACTTCTTTGATAATACTCATTCAAAGAATAAAATAATATTGCTTATAAAGATTGGGTCATCTAAAATTGTAGACTTTGAAAAACCTGACATAGCTGGTGTCTTTACTAAAAATGAAGTATTAACAGAGAACTTATTTATTCTTATTGATACAAAACAAGATATAAGTACTGACCAATTTATTCTTCTTGCTGAAAAATACATTCAAAAAATAAAGTTACTTCTGGACTATACATTGGCTGGAATATATAATTTGAAACTTGATTTCAAAGACAAATTACCAGAAATCATTTTATCGGGATTTGAAAAACAAGCAACGTTTTTTAATGAGCACTATTTTGAATTTGTAAATAGCTTTGGAATTGAAGCGGAAGATGAAGAAATTCCTGAAATAATTAGAGATGAAAATGATGACGTAAATCTTGATAATAATTACTCCACTTTTGCTGACTTTATAAATCATGAAAAAAAATTATTAATAGAAAAAATTATAGTCGAGAAGTTCAATACTGAAAAGGGAAGAACTTTAAGATATATTATTGAATATTTTATAACTCGAGAAATTTTAATATTGGCATATGGCGATAAATTAAAATTATATAATGCCTTAAAAAAATCGTTTAAAAGGGATATTGGAACATATGCGGGCATCTGGTCTTTCAAATTTGACAAAAGAACTGATGAAAATTATATCTCAACAAAAAAAAAGATAAAAGAACATTTAGGAAATATGATTTAATTTATATTTACAACTATAAACTTATTTAAACTTATTTAAACTTCGCTATAAACTTTTCATTTCTACTATAAACTTCTATAAACTACTATAAACTACTATATATCAGATAGCTTGAGAACTCCTAAACCATTATGAGGTTATAATATTTTTATTTTTGTTAGCCCTAAGTGCACAACTAAATGAAAAATACAGAAACCCTTAAAGAAGATCTTACAAAAGATTTAGAACAAAAAACAACTCCTTCTATACTCCAAGTTAAAACAGCAAATCAATGGATTGAAGAAGCTAAAAAAAGACCCATTCCAAAAATGCTCTTTGGAGAGTTTTGGTTTCAAGGTGAACTATGTATCCTTTTTGCAGATACAAATCTTGGCAAGTCAATATTAGCAGTTCAAATTGCAAATAGTATCAGTTCTGGCTTTTCCACTTGTGGTTTAAATCTTGAAGCTGAACCCCAACCAGTAGTATATATAGATTTTGAGCTATCTGATAAACAATTTGAATGTAGATATTCTGATAGATACGAAAATCATTTCTATTTTAATAATAAATTTTTTAGAGCTGAAGTTGAACCTGGTGCAAAAATACCTAAAACGTACAAATCTTTTGAAGATTATCTTTATGCTAGCATTCAAAATGCAGTAGTTCAAAATTCAGCTAAAATTCTAATCATTGATAATATTACCTACTTAAAAAATGGTACTGAAAAGGCAACAGAAGCCGTTTCCTTAATGCACTTTATAAATGATCTAAAGAAAGAGTATAATTTATCAATACTAGTATTAGCACATACTCCAAAAAGAGATAGCACTAAGCCTATATCTAAAAATGACCTTTTTGGTAGTAAAACTCTTATGAACTTCTGCGATAGCTGTTTTGCTATTGGGGAAAGTTTTACCGGAAACGGTGTACGATACTTAAAGCAAATAAAACAACGGTTTGTTGAGAATATCTATGGAATCGATAATGTAATTACTTGCTCTATCATAAAAGACGTTAACTTTTTGAAATTCAGAGTTGATGATTTTGACAATGAACTTAACCATCTTAAAGAAAAAACCTTTCAAGACCTTTCTAATAGGAATGAAGAAATTGTTAACCTAAAAAAGAACGGTTTAACAAATGTTGAAATCGGCGAAAAATATAAAATTTCTGAAGGAGGTGTCAGAAAAATTTTAACAAAAATGAACAACTAAAATTCTTATGAACGCCTCTGTTGTACATATTGTTGCTAAACAGCTCCCTATTGAGGAGTTGAAACGACTGTACAATCTTATTGGCAAGGATTTAAACAAACTTGAAGGAAAGAAGAAACTAAGGAAAACAAAAGTCCCTATAATTTCAGATAATGAAGCTAGAAATTTATTATTGGAAAAAATATTTAAAGTAAAATTATAAAATCGTACCTATCGTACTAATCGTACCATTCTAATGAGTACGATTAGTACGAATAACAAAAAAAAACCTATGAATTACGCATTCTCACTTGAAAAAAATAGCAAAAAATACAATTGTCCCAATTGTAATAAGAAAACATATGTCCGTTTTGTTAATAATGAAACCAATGAGCTTCTGGACTATAACTATGGAAGATGTGACAGGGAGACTTCTTGCGGTTACTTCAAAAAACCTAATGATAATTATTTATCAACCAACCTAGAAATTCAAATCAATACAAAAAGTGCTCCAAATACCATATACAGCTCTATAGTTCATGCATCATTGAAACATTACGAGAACAACAACTTATTTTTATTCTTAATTAAATATTTTGAAAGAGAACAAGTGAAAAAAGTATTTAAAAAATACTATGTTGGCACTTCAAAAAAATGGGATGGTGCAACCGTATTTTTTCAAATGGATAACAATTCTAATTCTAGAACTGGGAAAATAATGCTTTACAATCCTATTGATGGCAAAAGAGTTAAAAAACCTTATAACCATATTAGTTGGGTACATAAAGCATTAAAATTGGATAACTACAATTTAAAACAATGTCTATTTGGATTGCATTTAGCAAAAAACAACAAACAAGTAATAGGTTTAGTTGAAAGTGAAAAGACAGCATTAACCATGAATTTATTTCTTCCTGATTGTCTTTGGATCGCTACTGGTTCTAAACAAAACTTAAAAGAAGAACTTTTAAACCCTATTAAAGATCATCTAATTATTTGCTACCCAGACAAGAGTGAATTTGAAGATTGGAGCAAGAAGTGTGCTGAACTTACTGAAAAGGGATTCGATATTATTTGCAGTGATTTAGTTGAAAAGTCAACATTAATTGAAGGCGCAGACCTTGCCGATATCTACTTCGATTTGAGAGACTTGAATGAAAAATCAAATGATTTACTTACCCCAGCAGAAAAGAATGTTCAAAAATTATATTCAAAAAACACATCTATTAAACACTTAATAGAGCAATTTGGATTGACAGATGAAGGAGGAAATATAATTAGAACTAATTTAATTAAATCATTTCAAAATGTTTAAAAGCAGCTTCTATATCAACTATTTTGTTTTCTGGACAAGGATAAACTCTTCCTTCTCCTTGCCTATTTGGAGCAACCCTTGTAGTTAAATTATACATTGATTTCACATGTGCAATGTGACAATTTTTAACAGATATCCCTCTTTCCTCTTTTAACCACCTGTGTATTTCTTCATATGTAGCCATAATATGCAGTTTTCATTTTTTAAGCAACTCCTTCCTGATACAAGTACTTTTGAAAATCAATAAATAACGTTTTAATATCTGCAACTTCTCCTAAAATTGCTTTTGCATCTTCAAAAGACTGGTATTTATTTGTAAGTAAAACTGGTAATTTATCTTGATCCAATTCTTCAACACCTGTTTCAATATATTTAGTCAATACAAATTCAATAAACTCTTTTTGTTTATCATTTAGTAATGTGAAAATTGTTGCTTGTGCTGCTGCAACACGCGCTTCTCTTGTCATTGGTTTTATATCACTATTAAACACAAATTCCAGCACATCAAACAAATCACTTTTTTCTGCATCTATTAGCGTTTGCAGTGTTCTCAATTCATCTTTGCCGAAACCGGCATCATCTAATTTCTCTAATAAAGTTCTTCTTGTTAAAGGGTTGCTCCATAACGTTCTTAATTCTTCCTCGCTTTTAAAAAGGCTCGGTAATGCCCCAAACAAATTATTTAAAAATTCTTCAACAGAAATAGGTTTCCCATCTGCACTCCAAAAAGAAGTGGACATCATATGTTGTATTTCAAATTCTTTTCCGTTACGTAATTTTATTTTTACTTTTTTCTTACAAACGCAAGGACTTTCACCACATTTTTCACAAGGCTCTTTTTCTGGTTTTTCACAAATACAAGGCGTTTGTTCACATACCTTACAAGGCTTTGGCTCGGATTTGGGCATAATGGCACATTCACAGGCTAATTTACCACAAACATCACAAGGCAATGCATCTCCATCCCATTCTGGATCTGAAAAATGATGAAAGGCATTTACATAATCATAAATAGTGAAAAAATCTTTGCCCTCAAATAAACGTGTACCACGACCTACAATTTGCTTAAACTCTATCATTGAGTTTATCGGTCGCATAAGAACTATGTTTCTAATATTCCTTGCATCAACGCCTGTAGATAATTTTTGCGAAGTGGTAAGAATGGTTGGAATGGTTTTTTCATTGTCCTGAAATTCCCTTAAAAACTGCTCTCCTATTTCTCCGTCATTTGCCGTTACACGAACACAGTAATTTATATCGTTGCTCCCTTCGGCACCGGTCAGGGCAGGTTTTTTTGTTTGACTAACCAAATCACGAACCGCAGCAGCATGATCTTGTGTAGCGCAAAAAATAATAGCCTTTTCATTTTGGTTGGCAACATCCATATAAATCTGAACTCGCTTGGCTTCTCTTGATTTTATTTCAATAATTTTATTAAAATCTTTTTCCATGTAAGTCCTGCCTTCCTCTACTACTCCTTCAATAATATCATCATCACTGGTATAAATATATTCATCAAGGGTTGTCTGGATGCGTTTTACTTTAAATGGCGTTAAAAAACCATCGTTTATACCTTCTTTAAGTGAATAGACATAAACTGGTTCTCCAAAATATTTATAAGTATCAACATTGTCTTTTCGTTTAGGTGTTGCTGTTAAACCTAACTGAACTGCAGGTGAAAAATATTCTAAAATCCCTCTCCAATTTCCTTCATCATTTGCACCACCTCTATGACATTCATCTATAATAATGAAATCAAAATAATCTTCCGGATAATCTCCAAAATAAGGTGCTGGCTTACCTTCTTCATCTGTACCACTCATAAAACTTTGAAAAATGGTAAAGAAAATACTGCCATTTGTAGGCACTTTTCCTTTCTTTTTTATTTCGCTGGGTTTTATTCTCACCAATGCATCATCTTGAAAAGAAGAAAAAGAGTTGAATGCCTGATCGGCTAAAATATTTCTATCGGCTAAAAACAGTATTCGTGGTCTTCTATTTCCGTCACGTTTTAAGTTCCAACGTGTTTGAAACAATTTCCACGCTATTTGAAAAGCAATATGTGTTTTGCCGGTTCCTGTAGCTAAGGTTAATAAAATACGATCTTGATTATTGGCAAGCGCTTCTAAGGCATTATTAACAGCAATCTCTTGATAATAACGCAATTGCCAACTGCCACTTTTATCTTCAAACGGAACAGCAGAAAATTTTTCTCTCCATTCATTCTGAACGGCGAAAGTTTTATGCCAAAGTTCCTCTGGTGTAGGGTAATTAGCAACTAATCCCTCTGTACCTGTTTTCATACAGATGCTATAAATCTCTTTTCCATTACTGGAATAAGTTGTTTCTAAAGTTAATTTCTCAGCATATTGTTTTGCTTGAGAGACACCTTCTCCAACTTCTAAATCATTGCTTTTAGCTTCTATTACTGCTAGTTTAATGCCTTTATATACCAATACATAGTCAGCGGTTAGCATTTTTCCTCTTATACCACCAGTTTGTATTTTACCAGCTGTAATATTATATTCACGAAGGACTTTTGAGCCTTCTACAACTCCCCAACCACAAGCCTTTAGCTTGGGATCAATTAATTCTGCTCTAGTCTCTGCTTCATTCATAGCTTTTATTACTTTAGTTTATCAAATAACAATCAAATAAAAAACTTCTGATATTCAACGGTTTACACGTAATTATAAATACAACTATCAAATAACCATCAAATAAGATTTTTAAGCCCAAAATAGTAAATAACTCTCCAACCGCAAACCATTAGATTTAGGTCTATTAATTCTACTCTGGTTTCTACTTTATTCATAGTTTTATTTCTCTTTGTTGGGATAAATCAGCCCCATAAAATAGTACTTTTCATTCCTTTTTAAGGCCAAAATCAAAACCCAATCAAGAAACTATTAAGAGTATATGTCTTAGTTTATCAAGTATATACGCTATATGTATTAATTATTTATCATTCAAAATCAAAACCCAATCAAGAACTTTTTTAGTTATGCCCAAATTGGCTCATAACCACCTCTTGGATGCTCGGGGTCAGCTGCTTTAATAAACTTATTTTCTAATGCTTTTTTAATTACAGCAGAAGCCTGAGCAGCATTTTTCTTATCAATACCAAAACGCTCACATAATGTTGAGTTCTTCATCTTTTTACCATCTAAATATTTCATTATGGAATGCTGATAACAAGCTCTTGTTCGTTCTGAAACAGTCATATCAGCAAATGAGCGAGGAGCAAATAAGACCACACGCATTGCATTGGTCATTTCTTGAAACTTTGGTGGTGGCAATTGATTGATTTCAACACTATTAATTACCTTATCTAAACCTGTTCCTTGTTCTTCACACATTCCCATTCTACGCATAAGTGATGCTATAGCTTCGTTTCGTGAGCGAGGAGGAAGGTCAATCATTCTGTCAGTTTCCACCAATGATTTCCCTGGGTTAGTTATTTCTAACCTTGTGTTAAAAAGCTCAACAAGTGGACCTGTGCCGCTTATCGTCATATCTTGATGAATAAGTGCATTAGCAATGATTTCGCGAATAGCAATTTCAGGAAACAACAACTGTGGTTTTCGTTGTGTACTCCCAATGTATTCATTTACAGGTAATAAATTATTAATGTATGAAACAACACCCGAAAAAGCATTTGCATACCCTTTTTTTCCATCTATTCGCTGTTTAACAATAGCTGCCCTGTTATCTCCATCGTAAGCAACAAAACGGATTCCTTTTCTAGAAATCGAAGTATCAAAATCATCTAGATTTTCGGCAAATAATATGACTCCCAAATTGGTAATATTCCAATGACCGCCAACATCTTTCTTAATTATGTTGTCTGCTGATAATCGTTCTAAAATACCTTCTTTATTGGCAGGTAGATTTTGTTTAGTCAATTTAAAATAGGCAGGATAATCAATTAGTTTAACTACTTCATCTGCGGTTACAAACGATTTTGCTATAGCCTTTTCCCAATTGTATGAACGAAGGCCATTAATTAGTTTTTGATAATGTTCTGGATAATCTGATAAGCGAGGTGTTGCACTACCAATGCGAATGTATGCAGTACGATCAAATTCTACGGGAGTAGTATGTGTAGCTGGAATTTCTAATAAAATTAAGTTTCCTTGCGGGTGATTTACTTTACGAAAAGTAAAGGTGATACGTGGTGTAAGCATCTGCGAAAGCCACATAATAAACACCTGATTTCCTTTGGTTTTAGCATCAGGATTAAAGGTTGTTCCAACAATATTTTGTGTTTCATCTTCAATACCCCAAACTACATAAGCAAAGTCCTTTTCTTCTATACGAGCTATATTAGAAAGCGCAGAACATAATTTACCAATCATATCGGGAGTTTCGTTATTATGTTTAAATTCTACACAACCTTTTTCAGAATCACCTGAAAGCAACTCGTCAATCAATACAATATCTCGTTGCATTTGTTTACTTAATTCACTCATAGATTACTATTTTCTTAGTTATCGCACTATTTGCAACAACTCATTTTTTAAAATACACTATTGTGCTAAGAGGTAAGTGCAAAATTTGCACTTACCTCTTCATTTTATAAAATTAACTCTTTTTCCGTTTTTAACTCCCCTTTAAAGGCTTTTTGCAATACGCTCTTTTTTAACTCTTCTAAATCTGCTATTTTTTGTTTATAAATAATTTCTATTTTTTTTGTTTCGGCATTTAAAGTATCTAATTTATTTACGATGATTTGTTGTTCTTTTAATGGTGGAAATGGAATTGGAATTTTGTTGAGCATTGTCTGATTTAATTTAGGCTGTGCCATTCCACTTACAAAATTATCTAATTTGATTGAGTTAAGATATTTCTCAACAAATTTTTGGCTTACCATATTTTTAAATCTCAAAATGTGTGCGTGATTATTAACCCAGGTCTTACCACTAATTGAAAATGCTATTGGATAAGTTCGAGCTAAAAGATTTGCTCCATCTTCGGAAATGCAGAGCAAATCCTCATCAAACAAATAATCTGCAACATAATCAACTATTCCCGATGCGCCATAATAAGGAATTGAACCTTCATTTCTTACATTCTTTGTAATTGGAACTCTTTTGCTATCCAAATTTTCTGAAATTTCATTCAATTTTTTCGTTTCCCAATTTCCATTCTCAAACACATTTTGCAAATAGCTTTCAAATAATTCTTTGGCATTTTTTCGGTTTTGCACGGCATTGGCTTTGGCTTTTTCTATGGCCGCAAAGGTTTTATCTAATATAGCTACTACACGTTGTTGCTCTTGGAGTGGTGGAATTGGGATTTTTATTGCTTCAATTTGAGCCTTATTTATTGAATTAAAAACAGCTCCAGTATTTCCAACAATTTCATTTTCATGTTTCAATAAAAAATTAAAAAGAAATTCTTTATCTATCAAACTACTTGCTCTAATTGCAGCAAGTCCACGACCAATACAAATTTTTTGTGTAGAAAAATTTATTGGACCAACAGGGGCTCTGACTGACATTAGAATATCGTTTGCTATTGCCTCTTTCGTTACTTTAGTAGTCCAAGTAGTTGGTTTACCAATATACTTATCACCATACTCTTTCTTTCCTTGATAAAATGGCAATCCATCCTCATTTTTATTATAAAACCTTCCTTCGGGTGACTGTCCAGCTATAACTTTACATACCTCACCAATAGTTTTTAATTCCCAACCTTTTCTCATATCAAATCTAAAATTGAGCTTAAAATCGTTTCACTTTCTTTGTCCATCTTTTTCATTGCTTTTAAAATATCTTGTGGTTGACGTAAAGCAGCTTCTTCTTTTTTATTAGGGTTTTTAGCACTAAGGTCTAAGGTTGTTTGGTCAATATCTTTAATATTAACAGTCCAAGAGTTTTCGCTCTCCCCTTTTGTTTTTTGTAGTTCAACAAAATTTGCTAAATCTTTTTCATTTAAAGGGTTTGTTTTACCCAAGTTTCTATCCAAATTTAATTGGTAAAACCACGTTTTAGTAGTTGGTTTACCTTTTTCAAAAAATAACACCACTGTTTTTACGCCCGCACCCGTAAACGTGCCGCCTGGTAAATCTAATACGGTATGTAAGTTGCAATTGGCTAATAATTCTTTACGCAAGGCAACAGAAGCGTTGTCGGTATTGCTTAAAAAAGTATTTTTAATTACTATCCCAGCATTACCTCCAGCCTTTAATATTTTAATAAAATGTTGTAAAAACAATGAAGCTGTTTCACCAGTTTTTATGGGGAAGTTTTGTTGTACTTCGGCACGTTCTTTTCCTCCAAATGGTGGATTGGCTAAAATTATGTTGTAACGGTCTTTTTCTTGTATATCGGCAATGTTTTCAGCCAACGTATTGGCATGTATAATATTGGGCGCTTCTACACCGTGCAAAATCATATTCATTGTACCAATAATGTAAGCTAAACTCTTTTTTTCTTTACCGAAAAAGGTTTTTTTCTGAAGAATTTCATATTCTTTGGTAGAAAGTCCATTTTTGGTGGCTGAGCCTGTCGAAGTCAAATAGTCAAAGGCTTCACACAAGAAACCAGCACTACCCACTGCGCCATCGTAAATAGTATCACCAATTTGAGGATTTACTACTTTTATAATGGTTTTAATTAAAGGACGTGGCGTGTAATACTCACCGCCATTACGCCCTGCATTTCCCATATTTTTAATTTTGTCCTCATACAAATGGCTCATTTCGTGCTTTTCAGCGTGGGTTCTAAAACGAAGCTCATCTATATAATTAATCACCTCACGTAAGTTATAACCACTTTGAATACGGTTTTTTAACTCACTAAAAATTTCACCAATTTTATATTCAATAGTGTCAGGACTTAAAGCGTTTGCTTTAAACTTTTTGAAGTATGGAAACAGTTGAACGTTTACAAAATCAGCAAGGTCATCTCCACCTAAAGCATTGTGATCAATTTTGCCATCCGCTAACTTAGGAGCTGCCCAAGTTGTCCATTGAAACTGAGTGTCAATAATATTTGTATAGGTTTTACCAGTAAGTTCAGCAGCAGTTGCTTTGTCTTTTTCTAAATCGTCTAAATATTTAAGGAACAACACCCAAGAGGTTTGCTCTACGTAATCTAATTCACTACCACAACCAGCATCTTTGTGCAGTATGTCATCTATATTTTTAAAAGTTTGTTGGAACATATTTTTGTTTTCGTGTTTTGGTAAATTTAGGGATATAGAATGTTCTATGAAAGAATAATATTTATCTTATTTTAAGATCGCTGGATTCAAGTTACAAATGCAACTTTTTGGTTAAATATATAATTTGTTGCATTGTTGTCCGATAAAAAAGAAGCCAAACAAATGGCTTCTTAATTAAAACCGTAATTTTGAGTTGCAAAACCTTAAATACGATGAGTAAAAGTAATTATTTTTCTGGTAAATCTGTTTTCGGACA
>Ga0209414_1001188_pt1 | contig 12457 bp, 18 predicted proteins | sample LakVidmifraction_4_FD_181154 | JGI IMG/M metagenome (GOLD analysis project Ga0209414, IMG submission 181154) | Hypersaline microbial communities from Lake Vida, Antarctica - Brine Hole Two &gt;0.2 micron (SPAdes) (version 2) | ecosystem: Environmental > Aquatic > Non-marine Saline and Alkaline >... | reverse complement strand
TGATTAATGTTATATTTGTAATTCGAAGCGTGAGATCTTCAAAAAAATTTATTCAAAAGCTGCTCTCTCAAGGTTATCTCACGCACCTTGTTGGGGCGGCTTTTTTAATTTAAACAAATCATGAAATTGACAAAGAGAAAAGGATTTAATTTCTTTCGGTCGTACTTCGACGTGTACAACGAATTGGATAATGATGCTGACAAAGTAGCGTTTATTGATGCTTTGTTGGATAGGCAATTCCTTGGCGTCAAACCTAACGAGTTAAGAGGTATGGCTAAGTTCGCATACGTGAGTCAAGTGAACAGTATAGATACACAGGTTCGTGGGTTTGAGGACAAGACGGGGATTATTTTATCCAACCCTAGCCAACCCCCTGCCGTACCCCCTAGCCAACCCCCTACCGAACCCCCTTGCCTAGGGGTGAAAAATAAAAATTTAACCCCTACCCTACAAGTACAAGGGAAAGGGAAAGGGAAAGTAGAAGAGAAAGAGAAAGAGAAAGAGAAAGAGAAAGAGAAAGAGAAAGAGAAAGTAAAGACTCTCGTATTTAGTCAAAAAGTTTTGCAAACTTTTGACGAGAGTTTAAAATTTTTTGAAGCTCATCTTCATCCAGTGACAAAAAGTCAAATAAACAATTGGAAGGATACGATTGAAAAGTTGAATAGGATCGAGAAATTGCCATTCGAAAATATTTTAGACATTATCAAAAGAACCAGGGCGGATGCTTTTTGGGCAAAAAATTTCCTATCTGTAACAAAGTTAAGAAAGACAAATCCTGACGGCGTGAAGTACATAGCCGTATTTAACGAACAAATAAAATCAAATGCAGTCAATACAGGAATTATTAAAAACAGAGAAGGAACAAGTGAAGATGAACTTGCAAGTGTGCTTGCCGAACACTTTGATAAACAAAGGCGAGGCGTACGAGATTAGCGTATTCAAAAAGACTTGTACCGAAGTCGTACAAGTTCAACAAGTAGCGAAGATTAAACAATCATTTCCGCAGCTTGAAACATCTTTTTTTCAAGTGCTTTTAGGACGTGTAAGGGATTTAGAGATGTCGGATGATCGTCTTGCAGCAGCCGTTAATTATGTAATTGATAATTGCATTTATCCTACTCCAACGATAGCGCAATTCGTGGGCTTCGACAAGTCTATTGAGCTATTTGACTACCAACAAAGCGTAAAAAAGAACAACGAATTACATGGCTACTTCCATAAATTTCACAAAGCGATTAGATTGCAAGGTCATGAAAAGCCTTTTTGGGCTAAAGTGGTTGATATTGAAGCTTATAAATTAGAACTTTTTAACAAATAAAAACAAACAAAATTATGAGAAAGAAAAACGAAAATTTTAATGAATCACAAAAACCGCAATTAAATACAGGTGTTATTCGAACTGAACAGGATGCAGATGATAAAGGCGACCAAAGGGAACTGTTAATTGACTTTTTTAGAAAAGTAAGTAAAGTGAGGTTAGAAGACAAGGGTAATATGTATACAGTAACCAAGGTTGTAGACGATTACTTAAAAGACAATTAATTGTTGCTAACATATCAGGGCTACTACGCAAAGCCCTTAGTATAAACTTAAAATTAACCACGACACTTGATAGAGCTATTACGCAAAACCCTTGTTATGTGCCGTTAAATTTGAAACAATATGGCTTATTATGACCACGGAGCAGCAATGAGAAAAAAAGAATGTGCCGAAAAATACGAAGAATTAAAAAAGTTCATTACTTCAAAAGATGAACAAGGTAAGCTAAATGAATGGCTACTTGCAAGTGAACACATTAGAGATAAAGAAAATGAACTTTTGGCGAACACAAAAAAGATTGAGGAATATCAAAAGTTTTTCTCATTGTTGCGTAGATTATTACCAAGAGAATTTTCAATACACGATACGATTGGTTAATGGCATATAACGCTGTGTGTATGTTGTCGTTTTAATGCCATATACACGTTATTGTGCTTAGTACGGATATTAACTTAAAAACAAAAATATAATGGAAACAATTAATGTAAAATGGGATGTGAATACTACAAGTGGCAGCGAAAACATAAGCCTAAAAGAACTAGAATGCGCTACTATGGAAGAATGGAAAGCACTTGATAAAGATGAACAATGTGGGCGATTACAAACTGCTTTGGATGAACTACCTGCAAGAACTTGTATAGTAGTAGATAAATGGTAGTATTCAGTAAAACTTTGATTTTAGTCTAAACACTGCCTAGGCTATTAATTATATAAATTGTTGGCAGTAGTTAATTTAAAAAACGATGAAACTAAAAAAAGACGAGGCTCGTATTTTAGCCGCAGCGATTAATGATTTCAAATATAGAATAGTGGAAGATACAATTAGAGATTTGAGGGTTATGGACAAATTAAATATTCTTGAAGAAAAATTGGAAAAATTTGGGAATGACAAACGGAGAAAAGGAAGAACATCCCAAAATGATTGGACAGATTTAATTAAGAGGTTCGCTTTTTAATTACTGCCAACGTTGCAGTTGTATGAGTAGTTGTGGGATTAGAAACTAATTTAATAAATAAGCATGAAAAATTTAATAGATAAATACATTAAAAGAATCAAAGTAGATTATCCGGAAGATGATAAATTGATGATTGATTTAGAGGACTTCGCAAAAGAGATAAAGGAGCAATTAACTATACCCGTTGTTAGCAAATCCGTTGTTTGTGGTAATTGTGACGGATATGGTTATACAGTAGATGAAAATGGTAGAAGAAAAGAACATTGTAATGAATGCGAATAGTAGCAAATTATGTTTGCTAACGGCAAAGTATAAGGTTAGTACGCTTTGCACAAACGCTTAAATTAAAGTACCAACCATCATAGCGTATTAACTTTATACAATGTTGTACGCTTTTAAAATTTATTTAGCGATGGCTTTAACAGACGAAAAATGTAAACAAAATGACAATATACTAACTTCTGAGGTAGAAATGGATATTGCCGAAACACAACGAGAAATTGATCAATACCAAAAAGAACTTGATGCTTTAATAGGTGATAGACAGGGTAATAAGTTGGCAATATATATGCGAGAAGGTAAAATATCTAAACGAAAAGAATTTGTAAGCAACTTAAATTCGATTTTAGAATATCGAAAAGCATTGGCATAAATTTTTATTGTATATAACATATGGTGGTATGGCATCGTTTTAATGTGCTATACCACGTTGTTGTGAGCAGTGCGGTATTAACAAATAAAACTTAATAAAATGGATAAAGAAATAGAGTTAACACAAGAAAATAGCAATGATATTTTTACTTGCCAAGATTGTAAAAAGAAAACAACAAGAGGTGATATTAGAAAAATATGGAAACAAATACCCTTTGTAAAAGAAGAAAGTAAAAGATATTATTGCGGATGTAATGGATGGAACTAGCATTACTTACAACATCTTAGTAAAATTTCGGCTTGAGCTGAATTTTAAAAAGTATTAACGACACTTTTTAATCTTAACTCACAAATAAATAAACACAAAATTATGAGAAAGAAAAATGAAATATTAGAGGGCTTGGGATGGTCTGTAACATTCGACAATATCACTAGGCATCACACAGCTGTTAGAGGTATTTATACCCTGCAAGAAAAGAGTTTAGCTGTATTATTTAGAAACGCAATAAGAGTTATTTAACATGAGCGAGATAAATTTTTTAAAGTATAACTTCAAACCAAAGTACGAGAAGTTATTCACGGGTACTGATTACAACGAGTGTTTTTCTGACATTGACGGCTGGTTATTTTACAATTCATTCGAGCATATTGGAGTACTTAATTTTTCTAAAGAAGTTAGGCAGAAAGAGTGGGATGAATGCCGATCAGACCTTAAATGGTGGAAGAATGACAATAGGCTACCTAACAAGCAAGAAGTGATTAATCGAACCAAAGCAATGCTCTTTAAGAGCTGGATTCTTGCACATTTTGAAATTGATTCTACTGTTGATGAAATATTTGATTTAATCGAAGATAATAAACAAAGTTAATAGATAGTAGCTTTTAATGGTTTCAGTTCTTTAGGAACGAATCTAAATCGGTTTAGAAAGTATTTAAAAACAAAATTATGAAACAAACAATAAAATTTCACAACATATACAGTCTAACAGATAAGCCCGACAATAAGGGTAGATGGGAGGTAATTGTGGTGCGTAATAATATTACTATTGCTTGGATAGGTAGAATAGAACAAAGCGACAAGGAAGGTTTTATCGCTTACTGTCACTTTCCGACTATGAACAACAACACAGCCAAAGAGAGTAAAATATGCGCCACGTCAAACGAATCTAAGGAGTTTGTAAAAGAGCGTTGGGAGTGGTTCTTAAAAAAAGTTTGTTAATTATCGCTAATATCTTAGTAAAATTTCGGCGGTAACCGGTTATAACTGGTTGTAACCGGTTATAAAACACTCAAGTCGCTAATTAACGCCATTTCACTTTGTGTTTTATTAATCTCAACTTGTGAGATAACTATCTTAGGTTGCTTGTTTAAGTTGTCCGTATCGGTTGTTATGTCCGTTTGACGATTACCCATATCCTCACCGCCCGAACCACTATCCGAACCACCACCACCACCACCAGAACTCGGAGCAGTAAATGATGGAGGTGATATACTTCCAGCCGAACCTTTGAAGTTTTTTGAAGCAACTAGAGCTGCATTCGCAGCGCCTATGACTACTGCGGCTGCTGAAAACGGAAGCCCGAATGTCGTAGGGCTTGCAGCCACAGATTTAACAACCGCAGAAGCTGTATTAATACCTATCTCGATTAGTGCTATTGCTTTATTTCTTTTAAACTGGCGTTCAGCAATCTTGTCTTGAGCTTCGGCTGCTTGTTTCTTAATGTTGTACTCGGCCATTGCCGACTGATATTCAATTTGAGCCTTACGCTTAGCGCTTAATCCTTCAACGTTTAACTGTTTTTGCTTACTTCGCTCAAGGTCGCTTAGCTCTTGGTCTGCATCAGATTGAATCTGCTCTTTACGTCTATCACCGAACTCATTGGCTATGTTGTTTATTTCGGACAGCTTTTCTAGTGCTTGCATTGCTCTGTCTAATATCGCATTTATACCCTCTATCTTTTCATCAAACCTTGCTTGTTCCACTTCATCATCACTTATATTAGCTTCTGCTTGTATGTCTGCAAGTTGTGCATTGAATTGCTCTGTTAAGCGCAGCTTCATGTCGTCGTTGCCTTTAAATAGCTTCATTTCCTCTTCAAATTGATTGCGTAAATCATCCATTTTTATCTGGAACACATCTAGTCTTTGTTGGCGCTCCCAATCTGCGAGGTCTTCGATTACTTTCTGACGTTCAACCCTCTCTCTTTCTAAAGCTTGAATCTTCTCTTTAGCTTCTTCAATTGCGTTTTTCTGCAGTTGCTCTAAATCCTTTGCATGTTGCTCGGCTAGTTTTTTCAAATCATCGAGCCTTTTTTGTTCTTCTGCAGTTAACTCTTTGTTATCCTGAACTACTTCTTTTTGGTTAGCTGCTCTGGCTGTTCTTTTAAAGGCAAATATTTTTGATTCAGAACTAAATACTTTGTTCTCTAAAGCTTTAATCATTTCATTCTGCTTGCCTTGCAACTTCTCTAAATCAACACCTTGCGCCTTCATTGATGCGATAAAGTCCTCACGACTTTGACCACTCTCCGCTCTTCTCTTTTCGTAGTAATCTTCGTATAATGCACTAGAATCAATTATGAATTGAATTTGCTCTTTGAGTTCGTCTTGTAAATCTTGCAGCTTAAGTAGCTTAAGGTCGTTAGAACTTTGCCCAAGAGCTTCAAGTCTTTCAATCTCTAAATCGTATTGACCTTGCCGCTCGCTGTGCGCTTCCTCTTCCGCTTTACGCTTATCTTTTATACCTTTAAGTTCAGCGGTCAACTGCTTGCCCCATTCATTGTGTTGTGCTTGTCTTGCTTCGGCTGCTAACCTATCGCTCTTCATCATGTCTGCTGTTCCTTTCTCAACTGTACCAAAGAATAATTGATACGCTTCTACAGCTATCATAATCGGAGCAGCAAGTAAATAAGCGATTATCTTACCCACAACCCCTAATTCATTGTACCATTCGATTAATCTAACAACATGCTCGCCTAAATTTATGAACCAATCCACTACGCCCTTAACGCCCTCTTTTACTTTATCGAAGTTCGCTACCAATAATCCTAAGCCAACAACAATTAGCCCTATACCAGTTGATGCAAGAGCCAGTCTAAATAGCTTCATTGCGCCAGTTGCTCCTCCAACTACTACTGTATAAATGGCGGTTGCAGCTGCTGATAACTTTGTGGCTACAGCTTCCGCCGTTGTTCGTAATATGCCTTCCTTTTTAAGAGAATTAGACAATTCAGTAACACCCATTAACGCAGCTTGAGCACCTTGAAGTTTAACAAATGTTTGTTGCAAGTTTTCGTTTTCTTCGCCCACCATTGCCGATAGTCCAGCGAACGCAGACCAACCAGCAATAACGCCAGTGCCTAAAGCCATTGCCGAATTTAAACCACGCCCACCTTCAGCGAGTTGTGCGACTTGCTTATTCACCCCGTCAACTTGACCCTCCATTTCAGCAGCACGTCTGAGGGCTTCTTGTCCTATTGGTGACGATAGACCAGCAGCAAGAGCAATGTCCTTATAATTGTCAGATGCTTCTGTTAAAGATTTAACAGACATTACCGATTTATCCACCTGCTTGTTTAGTTCCTTGAATATCTTCTCGGCATCATTCGAAGCAAGCGCCTTGTCGACATCTTTAATTTCTTGCGACATCTTACCAAGCCCATCATTAACCTCTCCCAACTGCTTATCAAGCTGCTCCATTCCTGCTTCAACTTGGGAAGCATCAACCACTAAGGTAATCGTTCTAGTTCTTTTGCTCATTTCTTAATTTGTTATGTAAAATTGTGATCCATTAAATGCTACTTTTACAACTCGATACTGACCTCCATACTGACGTGATGGCGCACCGTCAATTGTCGTGCCTTGCACACCAGCTGCAACTAATTTAAGTGAATTTTGACTCGGCGCAACCAACTTAAATGTGCCTTCCCAACCATTTCTTATTTTAGTTGAATCAAGTGTTATTGACACGTTGCCCATTGACACGTCCACGATATATAGTTGTTGTGAGCTTGTGGCTACTGTAGTTCCTGTAACCATATTACCACCTCCCGTACCTCCCATATCTGGAAGTGTAACTTCTGGAATAGTGGACTGGTAATTCTTTTTAGAGCGAGCAGACACAAGCCGAATCAATTCAACTTTAACTAGGTTATTGGAGTTGACAATCCAATCTTTAACCAAATTTTTTCGGTAAACCACTCCATCAATGTTAACTAATTTACGCATGAAGTTCGGGTAGAAGTCAATTTCTGTCAGCCTAAACCATGCGTTAATTATCTTACTATCCCTCCCTGTAACTTCTCGAATAAACGCATCATAATATCTGTCGTACAAGTTGCTATCTGTATATGCTGTGGCGTGGTAGAATACCATTTTTGGCTTACCGAAATTCAAATCAAAAGTTGGCGTTGTTAGGCTATCCAAGTGATGCGCTTGTGGGTATGACATAAATTCCGTGTCTACACCTGTCAGGCTGTTTTTTATATACCATCTATCTGAAGCCTTGAGTCCATTATTAATATATATACGTGCCTTCCCCTTATAAGGCGAGGTAACTAGGGTACTCTCATCTACACTTACAATTGTCGGGATTATTATATTGAATCCCTCAATCTGAACAGGGCAAGTTTGCGCAATTGTTTTTAACTTAAATTCCACATCCCCCTTCTTAAATGTTGATGGAACATCATAGTCAAAGTCACCGTAATCATGCCCTAGTAGTTGGTGGTACTTGTTTTTGTAATAATCCCTGTCTTCTGCAAATCTAAATCTATACCTCTTGCCTTGAATATTTTGCGCTGGCTCAATCTCTATATCTTGACTACGGTCTAGTTTGTCTGTGAAATTATCAGTATCATCTGAATCTAAGAAGTATGTCGGCATAGGCTCAACGACAACTGTACCATCTTCGTAGGGGTCAGATATGTATAAATTAAACATTGTTATCATGTCATTTAAGAAGTCAGCTGCTTTAATTTTTGGCAAAAATCGGGCAACCTCAACTAAATCTCCGTCTATGATAACTTTATCGACGGCAGTTAAATCAAAGAAATATGCGTTGTTAAAGTTGAGTCTAATGTCTAGTACTTGACTATATATATCTACTCCGAGAGTACCGTCAACAACGATTCGAACGTCGAATTTAACTATGTCACCACTATTTAATGCAAGGGCTTGTTCTATTGCAAAGTTAGCAATCTGAGAACCCGGGCCATCATCAATTAAATTAACTATCTGACCAGCTAATACCGCTCCATTTCTAAAAACCCGAAGCTCTACCGCTATTTGATATGATGAACTAACTAGAGCCCCAGGATACATACTGTAATCAACTCTAATTGGTGCGGTGACATTTATATTGTAATCACCACTATTGGCGACAACTAAGTTACCTCCAATTTCATCAAATTGAAGTAAGGTATCATTATTAACTACTGCTGATACAACGTCATTGTCGGAGATAGGGATGAACTTTGTATTATTAAAGCCTGATGTTTTTCCAAAAAAGGAATCTAAGACAGCTGTCGGGGCTAAGGAGTAGTTGGTATCGGCGTCACATCTGTACTTGACCCTCCTATTGGCTGCTTCCACCTCACCAATCCCAATCAATTCACCGCCACCATGACCAATTGCCACTCGCCTAATCAGTGCGCTAGTCAAGAATTGACTGCTCATATTAAGCCCTGCGACTTCCAGACACTTTCTGATGCACTCAGTTATGTACACGTGTGGTAGTAGTTGATTCGTCTTGACAAGTCTAGGTATTGCGGAGTAGCCATAGTCTGCATAAGGATACCAATACCCAGTACCTACGACAGCTGACCAACTATTGGCTATGTTAGGTATGCTTAGTAAGTGATTATAATTTGACCACCCCAACTCACCAATAAGCATATCTCCAAGAGATTGAAATAGGTCTGGAATCTCTGAATATAAAACAATACTAAATTCATTTATACGACCATTGGTTACGTCTGACTTGGTCGTAACCTTAGTTAGGTGCATACCTCCAATAAACACATTTGACCCGAACCTATTAACTCGGCATGGGTAACGTATCGTTGGATCAAAGTCAAATCCTACCAAGTCTCCTAATACGTCCGTTAGGTTCAAATCATAAGCTGATGAGAAGAAGTTATTATTAACTTGTGTACCGGGCAGGGTTATCGTTTTCGAACTATTTCTTTTTCTTTTGCTCGGTTCTTTTGCGTCCGCTTGCGAGAAATTAAGGGGAAACACAACATCTTCGGAGACGTCTAGAAGTTGCCCATTAGCAATTAACTCTATCATATAACAGCTGAATTGTAAGATGGTAAGTCGATAGTGATTTCCTCAAGGAATATCATATCGTTCTCGTGAATCTTTTTATCGTAGGTCTTAGAAGACATTCTTCTACGCACCATCAAATCTCCCTCTTGAATGTAAACCAAGGGTGATGAATAGAGGTTGTCGCATAGGTAATTCTGTAGACTCTCAACTATCCAATTAGATGTTAATTTTAACTTCTTTGCAACAGACTTCGCATAGTCAATATCAATACCCTGTTCTTTCTTAAATTCAAAACTTGATCCATTCCAAACGCCTAATCCTCTTCGATAGCCAAAAGATTCAACGCTGCCACTCTCTCTGCTTATTAGTCCTAGCGTGAACGATTCAATACTTCCCCAAGTGGATAGGTAATGTATTCTTTTGTAAGTTGAATAAACTATTGACCTATCTATATCTACTCGCCTTAAATCTCCGAATCCAACAACGCCAACAAATAGCCCTACGGTGTAATAGCTTGATGCGCTGAAATCTCCAATCGTTAAGCCTGTATTAGCTATAATTGTCGCAGGGTCAATGTTTAGAATTGATATGTTAAATGCCGAACCTATGCCGCTGTAGTAGACCTCACTGCTTACCTCGAATCCGTCTAAATCATAAAGTCGGATCTCTAGGTTTATTACGTCAAGATTGTTGATGAGCATTAACCGCTGCTGCTCAACTTCCTGTCTTACGCTTAAATTATCAGGGTGATTGCTTAGAAATTTAAATGAGGTACCCTTGACATACTTCCAGTATTCACCGTCAATCCAATCAATGTAATCATTATTATCCATGCGTGACTTCCATGCAATTATATTTGGAGCGATTGCGCTCAGATAATTAGCGGGAACAGCTCCGTAACGCTCAACTACCGTTATCCGTACCTTGCAATAGTTGCCTGCATCTGACACGAAAGCGTTTGAAATTGCAGGTGTCTTACACCTGTTCGAGGTATGATTACTAACATCTATCCTACCAAAGATACCATTGTCGGGATATACATATTCGTTAGCAATTAAGTCGTTATTAATGTAAACTTTAACCAAATAAACAAAATTATCTTCCGCCGTCTTATCGCTTGAAAACGTGTAGCTAACAGGATTGTCACTAGGTGTATAACTAACTGGTAAATTGTGAATTGTAATTGCCATAATTATAATATTTCTTCTAATTTATCTAGAAGTAGTTCTTCAAATTTAAGTAATTTATCGTCTGACATTGCATTGTCTATAAATTTTGACGGCTCAATCCCTGTTCTTTTAGTTGCCCTAGCGAGTAAATAAGCTAAGGCGTTGTAATCTCCGTTCGCTGCTACTATCCCACTTGATGCCATCCAGTTCTGCATATTCCCGACCTCTCCATTCTTACCGTAGTTGGCTCCACCTCCAAATGCTTCAACCATTGATGGGGATGGGTTTAACGTCTTGAAAGAATATGAACTACCGAATGAATTAGTTATAGCACCAGCCGATTGGCTCACCCCATCAACTCCACTATTGAGGTAGTCCCAGTAATCGTCTGCGTAGAATTCGATCGTGAACTTTTCATCTTTAAACTCAATTTCAAATCCTATCGAATTACCCATCTTGCCGCTACCTTTCTGAACTCCATCCTTCATTAATTGGATGGTTTCGTCGACAAAGTCCGCTACAGCTTTTTGAATATCAGAGGTTGCAACTGTTTTGAAGTCCGACCGCTCACTACCTATATCTTTTAAATACTTATACTTACTCATACTTATAACAGTTGAATTTGGCGAATTTGTTTAAAACTAAAATAGCCCACCCTGTAGAGGTAGGCTATATTAAGAAAAAATTTTAAACTAAAAAATCAACAAGATGGTGTAAATATAGTATTACTTTCGTTTACGCAACAAACTTTTTTCATTTATTTCATTTTTAATAAAATCAGACTTGTACATAAAGTAAACAATATTCCACGCATTGACCTCTTCCCAAGTAGTCTTGAACCTATCCGCTACGTAGTCAATTGACTTTTCCCAATCCCACTTAGCTTCTTTACTTTTTCCCTTTGTCGTTGACCCGAATAAGGCTCTAATGCTTTCCAGAGCTGCAAAAAAAAACCCTGAACGTCCAAGAATTCAGCCAGTGTAATTTTATTTCTGAACTTCTCGGCCCTTTCAGTTCTCGGATTAATCACCAGTTTAGATTTGTCAACCTCATTATACACCTTCCCCTTCTCAATGTAGCAGAATGCCATTATGTCCAAGGGAGTGTCTTTCAATTTAACTGTGGATAAATCTCTATGGAAGCTTACGGGTTGCTTTGAAAAGTCGAGGTTCAGAACGTAAATAACACCGTCGATTTCAATCTCAGCTTTTGGCTTATTAGCCTTGCGCCTATTAGATGATATTAATATTTCATTTAACAGTTGCCTATTTGAATGGTGGTTATAAATATCGAATGAACCATCTTTCTCGTTGAAAAATAATGCGTTTAAATCTGATACTTGAATTGGCTCTAGGCTATTCAAGAAGTCCTCACCTACCTCCTTGCCACCACTCATCTCGACTAATTCAAGGTAGAATTTGAGATGAGTGATGTTCATGTCGTGAACACTGTTCGGAATATTAATATCTCTATTCATAATTTAATTACAATGTACACAATACATATATAGCGTATATCAATACGCTTAATCCAACCGCTGCGCTAATGGTTGCCATACAACCACCTTGTGGTATTTCCTTTTTCCCTTCTCCAGTTGGAGGGCTTAAATTTACTTTTTTCATAATTTTATTTGTTTATTTATTTGTGAGTTTAAGATACTCGACATTGAAACGTGTCATAACACTTATTAAAATTCAGCCGAAATTTTACTAAGATGTTACCTTAAATTTAAAACCGAGTTCAGGCCATTGTACAAACGAACGAATTTAGTCCGCTGTTCCTGTTCGGTAATTAAGTGAGCGTATCTGTGTGCAACAACTTTGCGTTTGTTATCCCAAACAATTCGAGCCTTATCAACATCAGGCACAAAAA
>Ga0209414_1001186_pt1 | contig 12462 bp, 10 predicted proteins | sample LakVidmifraction_4_FD_181154 | JGI IMG/M metagenome (GOLD analysis project Ga0209414, IMG submission 181154) | Hypersaline microbial communities from Lake Vida, Antarctica - Brine Hole Two &gt;0.2 micron (SPAdes) (version 2) | ecosystem: Environmental > Aquatic > Non-marine Saline and Alkaline >... | reverse complement strand
AAATGCTTCATTTTGTTCCATAAAATAGAACTAAAAGGGCATATTTCTCATCATATTTTCTTAAATCAAAAAAGGAAAGCAGAGAAATTTTATATACGAAGGAACGCAAGTGCATTGCTTTAACATCAAAACAGATGCTCAACCATGCTAAGGTACATTGGGAATGATTTTTAAAACTAATAATTCAATTTATTTGTACTACTAATGAAATATTTGTTTGAAAAAAAATGAAATATACAAACTATTAGTTTGTATATTTGAAATAAAATAAACCTAAATTGTATTTTTGTAGTTTAATAAAAGTTTAAAATAGAAACTATTAGTTTGGAAAAAGAACAAAAAATAAACCGCCTCATTAACTCTCAACCTTCTGGAGTTGTATATCTAAGCTCCTGGTTAACGGAAAATGGATTCTCTACCCAATTGTTAAATCGATACAAGAAGAGTAACTGGATTTATTCTATAGGAACGGGTGTCTGGATGCGTGTTGGTGAAGAGCCTATTTATGAAGGTGCTTTATATGCGCTACAGGAACAAGCTAAATTGAGTGTTCATATAGGAGGGAAATCTGCATTGTCTTTACAAGGGAAAGCCCATTATCTGGAATTATCCACCCAACAAATAATATTGTTTGGTAGTAGTAAAGAAAAATTGCCTGCTTGGTTTTTTAAGTATGATTGGGGTTTAAAAGTGAATTACTTTAGTTCTTCTTTTCTTCCTTCCAAAATGGGGTTGCAAACCTTAGAACAAAGCACTTTTAGCTTGTTAATATCTAGTCCAGCAAGGGCTTTGCTAGAATGCTTATATTTAGTGCCTAAAAAACAAGAACTTGTTGAGTGTTACGAAATAATGGAAGGTCTCAATAACCTTAGACCAAAGCAAGTACAAGAACTACTGGAACAATGCACCTCTATAAAAGTAAAACGACTTTTCTTATATATGGCAGAAAAAGCGCAACACGATTGGTTTAATTACATAAATTTAGAAAAAATAGATCTTGGAAAAGGTAAGCGTTCTCTTGTAAAAGATGGCGTTTATATAGCTAAGTATCATATCACAATTCCTAAAGCGTTAGCAAATTATGAGTAGTTACAAGCATCAAGTTTCTTTATTATTACAAGTATTGCCAGAAGTAGCAAAAGAATCTTGTTTTGCATTACACGGTGGTACTGCTATTAACTTATTCATTAGAGAAATGCCTAGATTGTCTGTAGATATTGACTTAACCTACATACCTATAGAAGATAGAAGCACATCTTTAAAAAACATTATTGCTGCTCTAGGCAGCATAAAAACGAATATTGAAAGAGTCGTGCCTAAGGTTCAGATTACTTTAAAACAAGAAATTTTAAAGCTTCAGATTACTACTGCTAAGGCACAAATAAAAATAGAAGTAAATCAAATAAATAGAGGCATATTAGACGAACTTGTAGAATTACCACTATGCGAGAAAGCCCAAGAAGAGTTTAATGCTTTTTGTGCTATTTCCGTGGTATCATTAGGGCAATTGTACGGTGGTAAGATTTGTGCCGCTTTAGACCGACAACACCCAAGAGATCTATTTGATGTGAAATACTTATTGCAAAATGAAGGATTTACCAACGACATTAAAAAAGGTTTTGTGCTGTGCCTTTTAAGCAGCAATCGACCTTTAAATGAAATGTTGCAACCCAACCTCATTGACCAGCAAGATACTTTAGCCAATCAGTTCGAAGGGATGAGTTCAGAATCTTTCACGTATGAGGATTTTGAGAATTGTAGAGTACAATTGATTGATACGATACATAAAAGCTTAACTGCTAAAGACAAAGAGTTTTTATTAAGCTTTAATAACTTGACACCCGACTGGAGTATTTATGATTTTGAACGATTTCCGGCAGTTCAATGGAAATTACAAAACCTCAATACGCTTAAAGCTAAAAATCCAGAAAAGTTCAACGAATTCAAAGCATCTCTAGAAGAAGCGTTAAAAGGATAATTAGGCTTATATTAAAAATTAATTACCTTATCCAAAGCATCGTCGGCATCCTTTCTCATAAAACTAGCCTGATAGGCAACTGTGGTTAAAATAGAGGAATACCTATATAATTTTTGCAACATTTGAATTGGAATTTTATCACCAGAAATATTTCCAAAGCTATGTCGAGCAATGTGTATACTTAGCTTTTTATCAATACTTACTTGTTTCGCTACCAATTGTAAACGATTGTTTAACGTTCTGGTTCAGTTCGGGTTCCTACTTAGGTTTCTTTAAAACAAGTCCATTATTTAAAATTGGAGCATTTGCTATAATGATAGTTTTAGTGGCGTTATATTCAGTTTTCTGGAAGTAAATATTTAAAAAGAAAGGTGATTTATAATTCATGAATCACCTTTCTTAAAATAATATATCTCCACATCTCCAGCATTATTCCATTTCGTTAACACTCCATTGCATAAAGCTTCCAATTCCCCGCAATAAGAGCTTTAAAAAAAGCACTTATTTTTTGCCTTTGCCCTCCTTTAATCCGTTTCCATAAAAATAGTCTCAACAAAATAGAATATTTAGCAGGTAATAAGGTGTTCGCAATCCGCTTCATTTTGTTCCATAAAATATAGCTAAAAGGGTATCTGCAAAAACTCTTCATGAGGAACATGTTTCAGAATCTCATCATTTTAAGTACAATTCATCTGAATACAAAAAAACACAGCTTCCAATTCCGCAGTAAGAACTTTATAAGAGAATTGTAGCAAAAGTAAAAAACTTGCTTTAATAGCTGTTTGTAATAAACCACTAAAACAAGCTTTTGCTATTGTAAAATCAGGATTACCCTAATAAATTTGTGTCGAAATGAGTATAAAAAGACTTGTTTTTTAACTCAGTTCTTTGTTGTATCCAGTTTTATTTATTAGTGATTTTCTATCATTATTAAAAATATCTTTTTTTTATCATAGTTATAATTCTATATCTGCAAAACCATTTCAGAAAAGACAATACCTTAAAAACATGAATCTACATTTTCTCTAAAGTGATGAGATTGTCATCCGGAATACGGTCTATCATTTTATTGTAGGGATCTATACCTGCTTTTATCGGCAACTTCTTTGTGATATAGGTAAATGTTGATTTTCCAGGTTTTACCCAAACTTTTTCAAGAACTAAAGGCGACTTTATGGTCATTCCTTGTTTGTTTTTAATATCATTATCAAATACTGCAATTTCAAGTAGGTTGGCTTTAGCTCCTGTTGCTAATAATTTACCGTTACCATCAAAATAGTTTTTTGAGCTTTCAACTTCAATAGTCACTTCATATTTGTCGTCTGCCACTTTTTTATAAGAGGCTTTCGTAACTTTGTTAGAATAAAGCGTGATCTTTTTAAAGCTATCTTCTAAATAATATTGAAGAGAATCTGGTGTGGCAGACTTCATAAAGTCATACCATTCTAACGTAGTTGTAAAAGGAGCTTTTGGTCTAAAACGTGCTGCCTCCATATAGGCTTTAAAAGCTTTGTTTAAATTATCTTCACCTATTAAATCTTGAAGACCATAAAGTATCAACCCACCTTTTCGATACCAAACATAGGCTTGATTATCATTATCCATTAACGTTTTTTCAAACTTACTTTCGTTGGCTCTACTTCTAAGGTATGTATCCAATTCTTCTTTTAAAAAATTTTGCATCGCATCAACCCCATATTCTTTTTTCATGACCATCAATGAAGAATACTCCGCCATAGATTCTGAAATCTGATTGGAACCGCGTGTTGCAGAGGGCGTAACTTGATGACCCCACCACTGATGTGCAATTTCGTGTGCCGTTACAGTATAAACATAATCCAAATCATTTGGATCACTAAAATCACCTACCCAACCAAAACTTTCAGCAAATGGAACAGTATTTGGAAAGGATTGAGCAAAGGTAGAATATCGAGGAAATTCAAGTATTCTGATTTGACTGTATTGGTAAGGACCATAATTATCAGCATAATAATCCATAGAATGTTTTACTGCTTTTACAAGACGATCAATATTATAAGTATGCGTTGGATGATGATAGATTTCGATGTTTATTTTTTCTCCTGATTTACCTGTCCAAACATCTCTATCAACTTTATAGTTTGCTGAGGAAATATTATAGAAGAAATCTAACTCATCATTCATTTTGTAGGTGTAATATTTTCTTCCATTGGCTTCCCATTCTTTTTGTAAATACCCAGGCATAATCGCAATTTGATCTGGCGCTGTGCTCACAGTTCCTTCAAAAGTTATATAATCGGCATCATCATTAAATAATAAATTACTCAATCCCCAAACATCTGTTTGTTCAGGTAACTGATAATCTTTAATGGGTAAGTCGTATTTTTTTCGATCCTGGTCACTGGTTAACTCGCCTTGAGCATTATAACCAAAGGATGGAAAGAAATTGTTGTTTAAAAAGGTTCCGTTGTAAACGATATCGGAACCTGAACCTTCATTAGGAAATCCTTTATACGAACCCGTTACTTCTAAAACCATCGTAATGGTGTCATTGGGTTGTAAAGGTTTGTCAAAGGCATAAATTTCATAACCAAAATCCTTATAACGTTTACCCAATTTTGGTTTTTTACCTTCAATAGTAAAGGTGTTCACTTCTTTTTTCAACAAACCTTCTGCACCCCAATTTAAATGTAATGAATCGATTACTTCATTCGATTTATTCACCATTTTATAAGTTACTTTAATTTTTGCGGATCTGTTTTCAGGAAATAAATCGGCATTAACTTTTACATCAATAACTTTTGGTTGCGCAATTTTATCGTATTTACTCAGTTGTTTTTCATATTCGGCAGAAGCAATTGTTCCTTGTTTTACAGTTCTGTAGTTGTTTAATGTTTTGGTGTTGTAATTAATAAATACACCTGAGCCAATAAAAATTACGAACAAAATAATGAAAGCTGAAATGGTTCTACCGTTTAACCGTTCTTTCGCTATTTGCCAACGAGCTTTTCTGCCTGAATCTGTTCCTCGTTTCCAAAAAAGATAACCGACAACTAATAAAACGCCCCCACAGGCCAACCAATAGGTTCTAAACCAAAACAGCGCCTCGCCAAAATGCCCGAATCCATTCATATCAGATACCGTATAACCTGGCGCATAACTATATAAATATAAATTGTTCTTTACATCTGCTAATTGATTCAATCCAAAAAGTAATACCCAAATAGCAATGGCAATTACGTGTCCTATAAATTTTTTAGTAACTACAGAATGTACAAAAAAGGCTAATAAAACGAAAATGATGTACTTAGGAAATTCAATTAAATATAAATCAGTAAAGTACTTTTCAAATTCAAAATTGAAATAACCTTTAATAATTTGATTGAGTACACCACTTACTAAAACCATATTTACTAAAACAAAACTTATCATTACTAATGCTAAAAATTTGGACCCATATACTAAACGATTCGGTAATGGAAGGGAACCAAATATTTGATCGTAATTTACGTTGCGCTCTCTATGCAATACTTCACCTGTCATAAACACAATTAAAATAAATATGAGAATAACATACGTAGAATCTTTCATTTCTAACATATAATAGGTGAGTGGTAACGATGGTGTTCCATAAATAGGAGCACCAAACCATCCATCAAAAAAGAGGAATAACACCGCAGCAATTAAAATGGCAATAAAAAAATTATCTCTAGTAATATTTTTAAATTCCATAATAGCTAAATCAAACAATAATTTAACATTTAACCTTTTTGAGAAAACTTTTGAAACACTTGGGATTTTAGTAAGTGCAGAAGCTACATTGTCTTTATCTAAGTTGTCATTTTTCTTTTTTGATGTATAATTTTTATTTAAAAATTTCTGAAAATCAAATCTAAATAAGGTAAATAGAAATGCCAATACACCCAAACCAACCCAAATAAGACGATTCCAAATTAACAACCCTTGAAACGGAACCGTTAAAGTATTTTGCTCTTCAGGTGTCCAGTACCTAATAATATTTTGATAAGTACCCAAACCAAATGGGTCTAGTAGGCTTACTAAATCTTTGTTTTCAATATCTTGCGTTAATGTTAAGGTGATTAAATACGTTATAAAAAGTATAGCACCACCTGCATAAGCCAACATGACCTTTTTAGTTAAACTTACCAAAGCAAAGAAAATACATCCTGCAAAGAAAAAGTTGGTCCAATAAAGCATTAATGTTGGTTGAATATAATACCAAAGATTAAATGATGTAAAGCGTTCTGGTTCTTCATAGCCTGCAAATGGGCCAATGGCAAAACCTATGATTAATCCCAAATGCAACCCTAGACTCACCATAAAAAGCACAGACATAGAACCAAAAAAACGTCCTAATAAATAGCCTTTTTCACTAATTGGATAGGAGAAAAAATAATTCTCCGTTTTATGTTCAATATCTCTGTATACAGGAACTCCCATAATTGCACTTGAAAGCATAATACCAAAAATGCTAATGGTCGATAACATAGAGGCAATAGCTACAGGAGAGTTCACAAATACCTTTTCTGAAGCAGGACCATTTCCGCCAATGGCGACAATTAATCCAAACAATAATAGGATTCCAAAATAAGACCAAGTTGCCGGTCGTTTTAATCTGTATTTAATTTCGAATAAGAATATTTCTTTAAACATAATTGAATGATTTTAAATGAACTAATTAAACAATTATACTAAAGTAGCATCCATACGAGATGTGATTTCAGCAAAATATACATCTTCTAAATCTGCTGCAATTGCTTCAAAAGAAGCGTTAGGTTGGTTATCACTTAATACGTGAATAACCGTTTTTCCGGCTTTTAAATAGGTAGAAATAACTTGTAGTTCTGATTGGTAATTTATCAATTCCTCTTTTTCAATCGTTTTTGACCATATTCTACCTTTAACTCCTTCGGTTAAATCATTTGGATTTCCTTTAACCACAACTTCACCTTGACAGATAATTGCCATATTATTACATAAGTTAGAAATATCATCCACAATATGTGTAGATAAAATTACAATGGTATTTTCTCCAATTTCGCACAATAAATTATGAAATCGATTCCGTTCTGCAGGATCTAAACCAGCGGTAGGTTCATCAACAATTATTAATTTTGGATCACCAATTAACGCTTGTGCAATACCAAAACGCTGTTTCATTCCACCAGAATACGTTCCTAAACTTTTATTTCGAACATGCCATAAATTGGTTTTATTTAATAAGGATTCTACCAAATCTTTACGTTCTCCTTTGTTCGATATTCCTTTTAATGAAGCAATATGATTTAACATATTGTATGAACTTACTTTAGGATATACACCAAATTCTTGAGGCAAGTAACCCAGAATTTTTCGTACTTCGGCTTTGTCTTTTAAAATATCCAAATCACCTAACATTGCCGAGCCAGAATCGGCTTGTTGCAATGTTGCCAAAGTTCTCATTAATGACGATTTTCCTGCTCCGTTTGGTCCTAAAAGGCCAAACATTCCTTGAGGAATGTTGAGAGTGACGTCTTTTAAAGCTTGAACACCGTTTGAATACGTCTTACATAGATTCTTGATTTTTAATTCCATAATTTAAAATGATTTATTCGGTTAGTTAATTTTAAAGATAGTAAAATTATTGAGAAAACTGATTTTTTTGAATTTTTGCCAAAATATATATAATTGTTCTATTTTACAATAAATTTAATTTTTAGCTGTGCTATTGCAATTCCTTTTTCCCCTTGGATAGAATAAAGCAAATATATTTTTTCATCTTCAACATACTAGGGGAACATTACGCAAAAGAAAAAGGTTATAAAATCACTCAGTTCCCGGCAAACTGGAAACGCTACGGCAAAGCTGCAGGACCAAAACGAAACCAGGAAATGGCTAATTATGCTGATGTCCTCATTGCCTTTTGGGATGGAAAAAGCAGAGGAACCAAACATATGATTGAATTGGCAAAAAATAGAAACTTGAAGATTAAAATTTGTTATTATTAGGATGGAAACGAATGGAAATGTCATTTCTGACTTGATCCGGAATCTTCTATGATCATAAATCTACCAACAAAAGTATATGTATAGTAATACTTTTTATCACTTAAGTATACTAATATGTATACTTTTGTTAGTTTATTTATACGAATATGTATACTTTTGTTTTTACTTATATACTTATTTATATAAAAATCGTCAACTAATGAGAAATAAAAGAAAATTACTTATAGACCAACTGGACCAAAAACTAGGGGTATTTAAAGGTGCCGAAATGGTTCCAGTTCCACAAAAAGGGTGGATTAACACGATTAGAACCACGCTTAACATGACAATGGACCAATTAGGGACCAAACTTAAATTGACAAAAGGAGCAGTTCAAAAAATTGAAGAACGCGAGGCTATAGGTCAAATTACCATCAATAAACTAAAAGATGTTGGAGAAGTTCTTGACTTAAAATTCGTGTATGGATTCGTTCCTAAAGACGGCACCATTGATAATTTAATTAACTCGAAGGCTGAAAAATTAGCTCGAAAAATAGTATTAAGGACCAATCAAAACATGAAATTAGAGGATCAAGGAATAAGTGATGAAAAAATAAATCAATCAATTATAGACTTGGCCAATGAAATAAAAAGAGAAATGAGAAAATCATTATGGGATTAGATTTAAAATATGCTGAAGGACAAACGCCTTTAACTGAAGAAGAAAAAGAAGGTCTTAAAATAAAGACAATAACCACACAAAATGAGTTAGATGAGTTTGAACAATTAAATATTGAAAAAGCAGTTGAATGGAGTATTCACGCTAATTTGAAACCAGAAAAAATATTGACGGAAAAATTTATTAAAGATTTACATAAGAAAATGTATGGTGATGTTTGGAAATGGGCAGGCGAGTTTAGAAAAACGGAGAAAAATATTGGTATTAAATGGATACGAATTGGAGTAGCGTTAAAGAACCTTATTGAAGATACAAAATATTGGCTGGAAAACAAAACGTATTCATCCGAAGAAATTGCGATTAGATTTAAACATAGGATTGTATCAATTCATTGTTTTCCAAATGGAAATGGAAGGCATTCAAGAATGATGGCTGATATAATTATGGAGTCAATTTTTGAAAAAGAAATTTTCACTTGGCATAAGTCAAATATGGTAAAAACAGACGAAACCAGAAAAAAATATATTGAAGCATTAAGAGAAGCTGACAACGGAAATATAATACCTCTAATTGAATTTGCTCAAAACTAAATAAACCAATAAGTACTTAGTTTAAATAATTACCGTATAAATCAAAAATGCCTGGCTAATCGCTAGGCATTTTTTGATTTCTTTTTAGAGGCATCTGAATCTGAAAACAATTTCCTCAAAATATAGGAAACAAAAAAACTGACCACGGCGCCAATCACAAACATAATAACAGTGAAAAGCAAATCGTGAAAATTGATATTCAAAGCGGTTGACAACAACGTGCCGCCAATGACTCCCTAACTTGTTTCAGCATCTGTTGATTAATCGCAAAATCAATTAATATCAATAACCAATATAAATGAATGCAATTTGTTGATACTTAACACTATTTAGTGTATTTTAGTCATTCAAAAAAATTTCTGACAATCCAAAAAAATAAGAATATAATTGTTTAATCAGGAAAATACCGATAGTAATTAGCGATTTATATTGGAATATAACAAGTTATAGCCAATGCTAAAAAGACAATCATTAAATAAATCAATATTATGAAAGCTATCATCATTACAGCATTTGTTTTTACTGGATTAAGAGTTCCTACACAAAAAACCACAAAATGAAAATACAATGAAACTAGAAATACCAATTACCGAAGTTCATGATTTTTTGAGCAAAACTTATAATATTAAGGTTGGTTTAAAAAATATTGGAGAAGAAAAAATCGAAGCTAATTATTTCGTTTCTTTAATTTTGACAATAAAGAAAGTAAGAAAATACGAAGTCATATTTCAATACGAAGTAAATGGCTTTGTGGATTTGTTAGCAAAAGGTGCTCATTTCTTACTGGAGAAAAAAATTGATGATACACCTATTGAATGGAATCCTGAAACAAGCGAAGTAGCTATTGATTTGAAGAAAATTCAGGCATTTAGTGAACTTCTAAATGTATATTTTATTTCCGAATTACATTTTGTAAATAATGATATTGTATTGACATTAAATACAACATCAAATATTGAATAAGTAAATCGGGGTTGACATGAAAAAAATATATAAAATCCTTATGGGTGTCACGGTCCTGCTAATTACCATTCGACTTATTTTACCGTATGTTGATTTGCATTATGCAAACAAAACAAGTTCATTATGAAATCTAAAATTAGTACAAAAGACTTCCCGATTGTTTGTGTGGGCGGTTCGGCCGGTGGCCTCGACGCCTATATCCGGCTGCTAAAGCATCTGCCCAATGATATGAACGTTGCCGTTGTCATCGTTAATCACCTGAGACAGGTAGCAACTTTACTCCACGAGATTCTCCCCCAATATACAGAGATGCCGGTTGAATTAATTACGGAAAAATTAGACATCGAACCCAACCATGTGTTCATTATTCCTGAAAAGCGCGATTTGCATGTTCTAAATGGAGAGTTCCGCCTAAAACCGATATCAAAGCCCCGGGGATGGCCCGACGTAATTACTGTTTTTATGCGTTCACTGACAAAAAAATGGGATGGCAATCTGATCGCCGTCATTGTTTCCGGTTATGATGGTGATGGTGCAGCAGCGCTTTGCGGCATAAAAGAAGTTGGTGGAATTACCATTGCGCAGAAACCTGAAACTGCAGCACAGCCTGATATGCCTGAAAGTGCAATTGAAAGTGGGTGTATAGATTTTATTCTTTCACCTAAAGATATTGCTCATGAAATTATACGAATTGCAAATGAGGAATCTGAAAACAAGTAAAAATATTGAAGCAAATAAATAAAATCATCGGACACAAAAAATACATTAATAAACACGGTCAAGATATGCCGGAAATACAAAACTGAAAATGGAATCAGAGTTGAAGAAGAAAATAAAAAATTGTATTCACTTTCAAACTATTATTGTTAAATTTGATATAATATGAACCTATCTTTTCAAAAACTATTTTTCGTAACAGCCACAGTATTTGCGCTTTTTGCAATCTTAATTTTGGCTAAACCCATTCTCATTCCTTTAAGTGTTGCTTTGCTTATTTCATTCATACTGTTTCCATTAGCAAAAAAGTTTGAGTCATGGGGAATGAATAAAATACTCGCTGCATTTCTCTCCATTTTCGCAATTTTTTTAATAATAGGAGGCGTCATTTTCTTTTTTTCAACTCAAATTATCAAATTATCAGCAGAATTCTCTCATTTTCAGGATAAAATCCTCCTTGCTTTTACTGACGTTACTATATATATCAACAACAATGTGCCATTTATACAAGATTTGAAAAAAGACGAACTATTTGCCCGACTCAAGGATTGGCTTAGCGAATCGACAGGCTCATTGGTAAGAAAATCCATTAATAATACAGCAACATTTCTTGCCGGACTCCTGGCAACAATTATATTTACTTTTCTAATCTTAATCTATAGAAATGGATTAACACAGGCATTTATGGCGTTTTCTCATGAAGACAAAAGAGAAAGAGTTGTAAAAATGTTTAAATCAGTTCAGCAAGTCGGACAAAAATATTTTTCGGGAATGTTACTTATCATCATTTTGATAGGATTAATCAATAGTATTGGGCTTTGGATTATCGGCATTGACAATCCCTTCCTTTTCGGCTTTTTAGGTGCTACTTTGTCCATCATTCCATATATCGGAACCACTTTTGGAGCTATTATTCCTGTTACATATGCTTTCGTGTCGCATGATTCTTGGTGGATGGCAATATCAATTGCAGTTTTATTTTGGGGCGTTCAGTTGATTTCGGATAATTTTCTCACTCCAAAAATTGTGGGAGGTAGTTTAAAAGTTAATGCCTTAACAACCATTCTAAGCTTGATAATTGGCGCTGCTGTATGGGGCGTGGCTGGAATGATTTTGTTTTTGCCGTTTGTTGCTATGTTGAAAGTTGTGTGTGAGGAATATGAAGAACTTAAACCAGTTGCGCTATTAATTGGCAACCAAAATTATCAAGAAAAAGGTGGCAGCGGTAAATTTATCAGTAAATGGTTTGAAAAGATACAAGGTTGGTTTTCTAAATTTTACATCGCCTTCAAAAAAAAACGCAGGAGACAAACTGACGAATGAAAAAAGCATAATAAGAAGAATACTTAATACTGACAATGGTTTACAAGGACGATGAATAAAAACACCAGCTGCCAACAATAAATATACGTAATCTAGGGGCTTGCTGGTTAATTAAACTTACCCGTTGGGTGTAATTAAATTATTTGAATTTTGACATTATTAATCGGTCTTTCAAATATAAACTTATTGATATATTGAACCAAAGTTAATGCTGTTATTTTTGCTAATATTCTTGTTTTGAAACCT
>Ga0209414_1001185_pt1 | contig 12478 bp, 10 predicted proteins | sample LakVidmifraction_4_FD_181154 | JGI IMG/M metagenome (GOLD analysis project Ga0209414, IMG submission 181154) | Hypersaline microbial communities from Lake Vida, Antarctica - Brine Hole Two &gt;0.2 micron (SPAdes) (version 2) | ecosystem: Environmental > Aquatic > Non-marine Saline and Alkaline >... | reverse complement strand
ATACAGCCCCGAAGGACTCCCTATCTCTAGAGATAAACCGTATATGTCAAGCCTTGGTAAGGTTCTTCGCGTTGCATCGAATTAATCCGCATGCTCCGCCGCTTGTGCGGGCCCCCGTCAATTCCTTTGAGTTTTAGCCTTGCGGCCGTACTCCCCAGGCGGGGCACTTAATGCGTTAGCTGCGACGCGGAACTCATGGAAAGAGCCCCACATCTAGTGCCCACCGTTTACGGCATGGACTACCAGGGTATCTAATCCTGTTCGCTCCCCATGCTTTCGCTCCTCAGCGTCAGTTGTGGCCCAGAGACCTGCCTTCGCCATTGGTGTTCCTCCTGATATCTGCGCATTCCACCGCTACACCAGGAATTCCAGTCTCCCCTACCATACTCTAGTCTGCCCGTACCCACTGCAGATCCGAGGTTGAGCCTCGGACTTTCACAGCAGACGCGACAAACCGCCTACGAGCTCTTTACGCCCAATAATTCCGGACAACGCTTGCGCCCTACGTATTACCGCGGCTGCTGGCACGTAGTTAGCCGGCGCTTCTTCTGTAGGTACCGTCACTTTCGCTTCTTCCCTACTGAAAGGGGTTTACAACCCGAAGGCCTTCATCCCCCACGCGGCGTCGCTGCATCAGGCTTTCGCCCATTGTGCAATATTCCCCACTGCTGCCTCCCGTAGGAGTCTGGACCGTGTCTCAGTTCCAGTGTGGCCGGTCGCCCTCTCAGGCCGGCTACCCGTCGTCGCCTTGGTGAGCCATTACCTCACCAACTAGCTGATAGGCCGCGAGTCCATCCCAGACCAAAATTCTTTCCAGAAGATACAGATGCCCGTTCTTCTCGTATCCGGTATTAGCGCCAACTTCTCGACGTTATCCCAGAGTCTGGGGCAGGTTACTCACGTGTTACTCACCCGTTCGCCACTGATCGCCCGGAGCAAGCTCCGAGGTCACCGTTCGACTTGCATGTGTTAAGCACGCCGCCAGCGTTCGTCCTGAGCCAGGATCAAACTCTCCGTTAATGTTTATTAGCAATCCACCGAGGTGGTTTACAGACATACGAAGTGGTTCCGAAGAACCGTTTAATCTCTAGCAAATTACAAATGTCACTGACATTCATTTCTTTACCAAAGGTATCCTGCATCGCTTTGATCCGGACCGAAGGCCCGTCTCGCTGCGGTGCCGAATAATTTGGCATCGACTTATGTGGCACACTGTTGAGTTCTCAAGGTTCGGACGCGCACCTCACATCTTCTTTCGAAGCTGTTTTGGGGCAACCCTTCTATCTTACACCCTTTATTCCGCACCGTCAACTCACCGTGCTGGCGAGTCTCCAGATTGGGGGCTCTCCACGTTACATCATTCAGGACGCGTTAGCGGCCCAAGTTTCTGTTGCGGAGGAGTTCCTACCTTACAGGATTTTGGACGCGCTAGCGACCAACTCTCTGCTTTGGCTGGACCTCAACTTTACATCACTCAGGGCGCGTTAGCGACCATAGTTTTGCTTGGATGAGGTTGTTGTCTCAGGGACTTCCCGCGGCCTTGTCAGTCCTGCGGTGAAGCGTTCCCGTCGTTGGCAACAAGGAAGACATTACGGGTAAGTGACAGCCGCGTCAAATCACGGGGATCTCGGGCGTGTCGCGCACATTGTTGCTGATAGACCCTGTAATCGACGGTCGCCGAGGGCTAAGCTTGGGTTAACTCACCCTAATCATTCCAATCGTTTTTTTCCCGCGTCGAACCACGATCCAGCCACCGGCTAGGGCCTGCGATCGGGTGACCACCGCATCGGCATCCGTGAGCTTGATGTTGTTCACGTAGGCACCCCCCTCACCAATAGTCCTACGAGCTGCCGACTTGGAATCCACCACGCCCGCGGACACCATGGCGTCGACGAGCGCCACACCATCGTCGACATTCACACCGCCGACTTCTGCGGCGCAACCGTCCAGCGTTTGGGCATCAAGCCCGCCGAGCTCACCGCGACCGAAGATGGCCTGGGATGCCTCAACGACGGCGTCAGCAGCATCGGCTCCATGAACAAGCGCCGTCACGTCGTAGGCAAGCGTCTTTTGCGCCTCGCGACGGAAGGGTTGATCTCGGACCGCTTGCTCGAGCTCAGCAACCTGCTCTTGGGTGCGGAACGTAAAGTACTTGAGGTACTGAATGACATCGCCATCGGCACTGCCCAGCCAGAACTGGTACATCGAGTACGGCGACGTCATCTGCGCGTCTAGCCAGATGGCCCCTCCCTCTGACTTGCCGAACTTGGTGCCGTCGGTCTTCGTCACCAGCGGCGTAGCGAGTGCGTGGGCATGCGCGCCCTCCGCCTTGCGGATCAATTCGGTTCCTCCGAGCAAGTTTCCCCACTGGTCGGACCCACCCGTCTGAAGCGTGCAGTCGTAGCGCCGGTACAGCTCCAGATAGTCCATGCCCTGGAGCACTTGGTAGCTGAATTCTGTGTACGAAATACCTTCATCCGAGCGGAGCCGGCGCGACACGGTCTCTTTCGCGAGCATCGTGCCCATCCGGAAGTGCTGCCCTACATCGCGGAGAAACGCGATCGCGTCCATCTCCTTAGTCCAGTCGAAGTTGTTCACCATGCGAGCGGCGTTCTCGCCCTCGAAACTCATCAACGGCTCGATCTGGCTGCGGATGCGGTCCACCCACTCATGCACCACCTCTACCGGGTTCAGCGTGCGCTCGCCTGACATGCGGGGGTCTCCTATCAACCCGGTCGCACCCCCCACCAGGAGTAGCGGCTTGTGCCCTGCATCCTGGAACCTGCGCACGGTAAGGATCTGCATCAAGTTGCCGACGTGCAGGCTCGGTGCTGTCGGATCGAATCCGCAGTACAGCGTGACTGGTCCGTGAGCAAGAGCATCGCGCATTGCGGCTTGATCGGTGGTCTGGGAGATCAGCCCGCGCCAGGCGAGCTCGTCGAGAATGTTCGTCATGATGCGTTCATTGTGCCAGGGGAACCCGCGTGCCCTGCATGGACAAGGCCGCTAGACGGCGGGAGCGGAACTTAATCCCGCGTCTCAGTGGTCTGCAATGGGCGCGGTGCCGTCGATCTCAATGTGCGCTCCCGCGCGCGTCTGTTGTGCCTCGTGATGAATCAGCTCAAGCACCTGCCAACGCTCCCACTCGTCACGCATGCTCTCACCATCGCGCTCGATCCCCCGACGTAGGCGTGTCGACCACGGCGCCTCTACGTAGATAACAAGCGATGCGAACGGGCGCGCGGCACGTTGAGCGACGCCCACCCCCTCGATGATGAGGCACTCCCGCGCGAGGACATCGATCTGGGCGCCGCGACGCGAGGTTTGCCAATCCCAAGCTGCGAACGATGCCTCGTCACCTCGTGCCAGCGGCTCAAGGATGTCGCTACCGAGCACCGGCCACATCGTCTCGAGCCCCTGCCAGCCTTCGTACACGTCATCCCCGTGAATGACCTGTGCCCGTAGTGCCGCCCCGAGGCGCCTCGCGAGGGTGGTCTTGCCAGATCCCGCTGGACCGTCGATGAGAATGAGACGGGTGGCGCTCAAGTGGGCATCTCGGCTACGCACCTCGCGCACAAGTTCCGCGATAGTCGGGTTGGACATGCGCCCAGGATACGGTGACGTCATGCACCCTTCAGTCAACCGTGTCCAAGAGGCCCTGTCTCTTGCTGGCCTCACCACTGTGGTTCGGGTACTGGACGAACCGACGCCCACCGCAGTCGCGGCGGCCACACTTCTGGGATGCGAGGTTGGTGCGATCGCCAATTCGCTGGTGTTCACCGCGGATGACTCGCCAATTCTCGTCATGACGAGTGGCGCGCACAGAGTCGACACCGTCGTGCTTGCGAAGGCGATTGGCGCCCAGCGCATTGGCCGCGCCACCCCTGAACAGGTACGGGTAGCGACCGGCCAGCCCATTGGCGGTGTGGCGCCCGTTGGACATCCAGCGCCCATCCGCACCTATGTCGACATCGAGCTGCGCGCCTTTGACGAGTTGTGGGCCGCTGGCGGAATCCCCGCCTCGCTATTCCCCATCACCTACACGGACCTCGTACGTGTGACGGGCGGCGCCGAGGTGAGTGTTGCGTCATCGCGTCCGGACGTACCCACGACACTATGAACTCATCCTTCTCCGGGCCACGTGTTCGATCCTTAAGTGCCCGTGCGGGACTCGGTTCGGGGCAAGCTACCTGGCGGCGTGTCCTACCGCCGCGAGGCGACTTCGACGGTCCGGCTGGCCGTCGTGAAACCCGCCAGCGCATCGGCGTCAGGCTCTTCGCATAGTCCAGGCGTCGTTGGGATTCGAATGAAGCCATCCTCCAGTACGAATGGGGTCGTGATGTCCTGCGCATAAAAGCGCGACGATGCTGAGATGTCGCCAGGCAGCGTGAAGCCGGGCAACCCCGCGAGTGCGGCGTTCGCTCCGCGGCCGATACCGGTCTCGAGCATTCCACCACACCACACCGCAGTGCCGTGAGCGCTCGCGATGTCATGGATGCGTCGCGCCTCAAGGTACCCCCCGACTCGCGAGGGCTTGATGTTGATGATCGCGGCGGCGCCCATCGAGATGGCATCAGCCGCGGATGCCGCGCTCACTACCGACTCGTCGAGGCACATCGGCGTGCGCATCACGCGCGCGAGCTCCGCGTGCTGGCGCATGTCGTTCTCGGCTAGTGGCTGCTCGATCAGCAACAGGTCGTACGCATCGAGCTTGCTGAGGTGCGCGGCATCCACCAATGTGTATGCGGCGTTCGCGTCTACCTGCAGCGGCACATCGGGGTGCGCGTCCCGCACAGCACTCACAGGAGCCACGTCCCAACCGGGCTTGATTTTGAGCTTTATGCGCTGGTACCCCTCATCGAGATAGCCCGCGACGACGTCCAAGAGCTGTGGCACCGAGTTCTGAATGCCCACGGAAACTCCGGAGGGTACGCGGTCACGCGTCACTCCCAGATAGTCTGCGAACGAGGTTCGGGCGGCGCGCAGTTGCGCATCCATGACGGCCATCTCAAGCGCGGACTTGGCCATACGGTGGCCAATGATTGGCTCCAGGTGACGGGCCACGGTCTCCGCAGTAATTCCGTCCTCGAGCTGAGCGGCGCCCAGCAAAGGGAGCAGGAATCGCTCGCTTACATCCAAGACACCCGCGGTGTACTCCTCCGAGTACACGGGCTCCGCGAGTGCGCCGCACTCACCCCAACCGGTCACTTGGACTCCGTCTACCTCGGCGTGCACCTCAACCACGAGCATCTTGCGCGCGGTCTGCGTCGAAAACGATGTGGCGAACGGCGTCACGAGCGGAATCTCAAGCGAGTGATACGTGGCAGAAATGATCGTTAACGTCATGTTGTGGGCCTTTCGACGAGGTAGCCGGTTACGGGGTGAAAACCTGTGACATGCCAACCGTCGGCCAGCAGCGGCGCCATCGCAACACGTAGTGCGGTGCGCCACGCCGATGCTCGGGCCGGGTCAGTTTGGCGCAAGCCCTCGATGTCGCGCGGAATGGCGAGCGTGACGGCGGCCGATGCTGTGGCGGGCAGTACCGCTGGTAAACCGTCGGGTGCGACCGTGAGTAATGGAGGGGCCGCCGCCCATGGCAACTTTGCTCCCCGCGCGAGGGAAGCCGGGGGGAGGCCTACGCCTGCGCGCGAGGGGTCCGTAAGGAAATAGGGGGCATCGAGGTGCCATCTCACCACCACACGGTCACTCCCCTGACCCGCGTTGATGCCGTCGGCCATCACCCCATAGAAGTCGATCAGGTATTCGTCGACGTCCGCGCCCAGGCGGGTGATGTTGATGTGCGCATTGCGCGCCACCAGCGGATCAAAGGTCCATGTCACTTCTGTCACGCCAAGATCTAGGCACCATGCGCGTTGGTGCAGCTTCATCGCGCGGCCAATGCCGGGGCGGTTCATCTCCGGCAGGACGCCCGCAACGTGCGAGTGAAGCACCTTGCCGAGCGGCTGCGCGAAGTACCCAGCCGTCACGCCAAGAATCACACCGCTGTCGCCATGGCTGTGAGAGATGGGGCGGTCGTTCGTCTCGGGGGCGTCAGCCTTGTGGCCGTCGACAGCGACCACCGCGTAGCTGCCAGTGTGCGCGAGCGAGATCAGCATGGCCGGCTCGATGGGTTTAACTCCCCATATCTGTTCGAGCAGCGCTGCCGCCTCCGACGCGTCTTCGGCGGTGATGGTGCGGACTTCGACGCCCACGGCATCGGCCAGGTTTCGGTAGTCGGCCCAGGCCTCAGCCGCTGCCGCGGGTCCGCGCGCCCCTGTCACGTGAGGTCGCCGCCAAGGACGTCGGCCATGAGCAGCGCCAACAGCGCGGTGCGGTGTGGGACGTGCGCCACCTCGACATGTTCGGAGTCGGCATGCGCTCCCCCGCCCACACCGCCCAGCCCGTCAAGCGTGGGCACGCCGATGCCCGCGGTGAAGTTGCCGTCCGATGCGCCCCCCACCGAGACGTCGTGAAGGTCAAAGATGCCAGCCTCGGCCGCCAGCCGGGTGGCGCGGTCAAATAGCGGCTGGGCGCTGGCGAGTTCGAGCGGCGGACGGTTGACTCCGCCCGCCACAGTCACCGTGGCGCCCTCGAGAAGGGCGGCAAGGGCGCGGATTTGTCTATCCACGCGATCGAGTTCCGCGGAGCTGCGGGCGCGCACATCGACGTCGATACTCGCGTTCGCAGGCACAGTGTTTGTCGTCGTGCCGATGCGGCCGCTAGTGGGAGTGACCGTAGTGCCAAGCTCTGGAGCGGCCAGTGCCAGTAGCGCTGGAATCTGGTGCGCCAGCTCCACCCCCGCGTTGATTCCGGACTCGGGGTCAAGTCCCGCGTGCGATGCGCGCCCGGTGACGTGCAACGTGTACGTCGCCGTACCTTTGCGCTCGGTCTTGAGTGCGCCACCCGGGCCGGCGGCCTCGAGCACGAACACCGCAGCACAGCCGCGGGCTTCTTTCTCAAGGAGCGCTCGCGAGGTCTGCGAGCCGACCTCCTCGTCGCCGGTGACCAGGATGGTGACGCCGTCCACGGCATCGTGCCCGTTTAAGTGTGCGATAGCAGCCGTGGCGTGGGCGGCCTGCACCAGGCCAATAGCCATATCGAAGCAGCCGGGACCGCGCAGGACTCCGTCGTGGATGCTGAACGGGTGGTCATCTACTGAGCCGTGCGGCCACACGGTGTCGTGGTGACCTAACAGCAGAATGCGCCTGGGTCCGTTTCCGATGCGCCAGCGCAGGTGGGTGACGCCGTCAATAACGATGCGCTCCGCGTGGGTGGGGATGCCGTCCTGCGCAAGGCGCTCGCCCAACACCTCGGCCACAAGCGACGCACTGCGATCGATGGCTTCGTGGTCATCGGACGGCGACTCAAACTCGATGATGCGCTCGACGTCGGCCAGCATGGCGTCTAGGCGGTCGTGGCACGCGGTCAACAAAGCGGTTGGCATGCTGTCCATCCTGCCAGTCACCGGGGGCGCGGGCACACTTGCGAGGGAGGCGGAGGTCGGGGACACGCACGGGCCCACACGCGGGCCAGGCGGAGGTCAGGGACACGCAGCGGGCCCACTTGCGCGGGAGGCGGAGGTCAGGGACACGCAGGGAGGATTGACAAGAGCGAGGTGAGCTTACCCTCTCGCCTACTCAACTGCGGGTTTGGTCCACGGCCGGAAGTGCTTGACGCGCGTACGCGCGAACTTGCCCTGTTCGATGACCCGCTCGGGTGCGGTACCGCCCACACCGTTGCGCGCCCAGAGCGACCCCTCGACTGTGAGGACTTTGAGCACTCCCTCGTTGAGATGCGGCGAGATGGCAGATAGCTCCCGTGGTGTCATCTCGTGAAGCTCCTTGTCGCGCTTCTCGCACAGGCGCACACACGCTCCGGCTACCTCGTGTGCCTCACGGAACGGAACGCCCTGCTTGACGAGCCATTCTGCAATATCAGTCGCGAGAGAGAACCCCGCGGGCGCGAGCTCGGCCATACGTTCGGTCTGGAAGCGCAGGGTGGACAACATCCCGGAGAACGCCGGAAGCAGCACCTCAAGCGTGTCCACGGCATCAAAAACGGGCTCGTGGACTTCCTGAATATCACGGTTGTACGCGAGGGGCAGGCCCTTGAGCGTGGCGAGCAGCCCCGTCAGATCGCCGATCAAACGACCAGCCTTGCCGCGAGCGAGCTCCGCGATGTCAGGATTCTTCTTCTGAGGCATGATCGACGAGCCCGTGGAGTACGCGTCGTCGAGCTTCACGAACCCGAACTCGACGGTCGCCCAAGCGATGATCTCTTCGGAGATACGTGAGAGGTCAACGCCGATCATGGCCGCGACCCAAGAGAATTCGGCGATCACGTCTCGCGAGGCGGTCGCGTCGATCGAGTTCTCCATCGGCCCCTCGAAGCCAAGCTCGGTCGCAACCGCGGCGGGGTCAAGCCCGAGCGTCGATCCTGCCAGGGCGCCGGCTCCATACGGTGAGTAAGCGGCGCGAGCGTCCCAGTCCGTCAACCGTTCGACGTCGCGCAACAACGGCCACACATGCGCGAGCAGGTGATGGCCCAGAGTGACGGGCTGCGCGTGCTGAAAGTGAGTGCGACCGGGCATCGGGTCGTCGATGTGGCGGTCGGCCTGCTGGAGCAACGCTTCAGCGAGATCCAGAACCTGCGAGCCAATGAGCCGCGCATGACGGCGCAGGTACATGCGGGGTAGCGTGGCGATCTGGTCGTTGCGCGAGCGGCCCGCGCGCAACTTGCCGCCCAGTTCCGTGCCGACTTTGACGATGAGCAGGCGCTCGAGCGCGCCATGCACGTCCTCGTCACTCTCGCTCACTAGTGCGTGACCCGCGCGCACGTCTGCGCGGAGCGCTTCGAGCCCGTCGATCATGTCTGACGTCTCCTGGGGGCTGAGCAGTCCGGCTGACTCAAGTGCATGAGCATGCGCAATCGAACCGATCAGGTCCTCATCCGCGTAGCGCCAATCAAAATGAGTCGACTTACTCAAGGCTGCGAGGGCGGCCGCTGGGCCACCTTCAAAACGGCCTCCCCACAAAGCACCCTTGTTCGTCACACCGTCTTTAGTCGCGCCGCCTTGCGTGGCCCCATCGCCAACTGCGCTGACGCTAGTGCCGGACTGCTCCGCCATGACTATCCCTTCAACCGAGTCTGGCGCGCCGCCGCCTGCTTGGCAGCAAGCCCGTAAATTTCGATGAAGCCACGCGCTGCGCTCTGATCGAACGCGTCGCCCTCATCGTAAGTCGCGAGGTTGAAGTCGTACAGACCGGTGTCAGAGCGCCGGCCCGTCACTACGGCCTTACCACCGTGAAGGTCCATACGGATGTCGCCATTGACATAACGCTGGGTGTCGTTGATGAACGCGTCGAGCGAGTCCTTCAACGGCGAGGTCCACATGCCTTCGTAGACAAGGTCCGTCCAGCGGTCGCTGACGGTGCGCTTGAAGCGCGCCTGATCGCGTTCGAGGCACACATTCTCGAGCTCGCGGTGAGCCTCGATGAGTGCGATCGCGCCGGGTGCCTCATAGACCTCGCGGGACTTGATTCCGACCAGCCGGTCCTCGACGATGTCGATGCGGCCCACGCCCTGCGCGCCAGCGCGCTGGTTGAGCTGCTCGATGGCCTGCAACGGCGTGACGGCCACGCCGTCGATCGCTACCGGGATACCTTCCTTGAACGTGATGATGACCTCGTCCGGCACGGGCGGGAAGGCCGGATCATCGGTGTAGTCGTACACGTCCTTGGTGGGCGCATTCCAAATGTCCTCAAGGAAGCCCGTCTCCACCGCACGCCCCCACACGTTCTGGTCGATAGAGAACGGGTTCTTCTTGGTGGTCAAAATGGGCAGGTGGTGCTTCTCCGCGTACTCGATGGCACGGTCACGCGTCAGCGCGAGGTCGCGCACCGGTGCGATGCACCTGAGATCAGGCGCCAATGAGGTGATTCCGACCTCGAAGCGCACCTGGTCGTTGCCCTTGCCTGTGCAGCCGTGGGACACGGTGGTCGCGCCGAACTCACGTGCAGCCTTGACGAGGTGGGACACGATCACTGGGCGAGATAGCGCCGAGACCAGCGGGTACTTGTCGTGGTACAGCGCGTTCGCCTTGAGCGCCGGCATGCAGTAATCCTCCGCAAACTCGTCGCGTGCATCCGCCACGTAGGCCTCCACTGCGCCGCAGTCCAGTGCGCGCTGACGAATGACGTCAAGGTCTTCGCCGCCCTGACCGACGTCTACGGCGACCGCGATGACCTCCGCCCCCGTCGCGTCTGCGATCCATCCGATGGCCACCGAGGTGTCCAAGCCGCCCGAGTAGGCCAGCACAATCCGTTCAGTCATTTTCGTTACCTCTTCTTAAGATCAGTCGTTCCGTGTGTATAGGTGAGTCTTGATGGCCGCAAACGGCAGGTTTTGTGCGGGCCCGATGCGGTCGTTAACGCATCGTGCCCGATGCTCGGTCGAGGAAGCGCTGGGTGAGCGCGAGACCCCCATGAGGGTCGCGCGAGATCACCACGACGGTGTCGTCTCCGGCGACCGTGCCGACAATGTCGAGGTCGTCGTGACCGTCAATCGCGCTCGCAAGGTACTGCGCGGCGCCTGACGGCGTGCGGATCACTGCCAGATTTGCCGAACCGTCGGCGCTGAACAACAGCTCGCTGCACAAGCGAGACAGCCTTTGGTCCGAGCTCTCGGAAGCCTCCGCCCCGTCCCCCACTGCATATACGTGACCGCCCGCCACCGCCCGCACCTTGACGGCACCGATGTCCACGAGGTCGCGCGACAGAGTCGCCTGTGTCACAGAGATGTCCGCCGCCTCGAGGCGCGCGGCCAGGTCTCCTTGCGAGCGAATGGGCTCGGACTCGATCACGCGGCGAATCAGCGCTTGGCGGGCGGCCTTAGTCGCTGGAATCTTGGTGAGCGGGTTCACTTGTCCACCAACCACGTGAGGAGCGCCTTCTGCGCGTGCAGGCGGTATTCCGCCTCCAACCAGACGATGCTCTGGTCACCGTCGATCACGTCCGCAGTGATCTCCTTGCCCCGGTAGGCAGGCAGACAGTGCAGCACGTGCGCGCCGGGCGCAGCGAGGTCGAGAGTATTGGCGTTGACCTGAAATGCCCCAAAGGCCGTAGACCGCTCAGACAACTGAGACTCGTCTCCCATCGACACCCACGCGTCAGTGGCGACGACGTCCGCTCCGCGAACCGCGTCGTCATGGCTGTGGGTGATAAGAACCGAACCGCCAGTACCCTCAGCAATCTCTTCCGCCCGCGCCACCACGTCAGGGCGAGGAAGGAAACCCTCCGGGGTCCCGATACGTACGTGCATGCCGGCGGTCGCGCCGCCCAGGAGATAGGAGTGCGCCATGTTGTTCGCGCCGTCGCCCACATACGCCAGGTCAAGTCCCGCGAGCGCCGTCACAGAGCCCAGCTCGTCGGCGAGTGCGGCGAGGTCAGCCAGGATCTGGCACGGGTGGAACATGTCGGTGAGCCCGTTGACGACGGGGACGGAACAGAACGACGCCATCTCCTCAATACGCTCTTGTCCGAACGTCCGCCAAATGATGGCGCTAACCTGGCGGTCCAACACCCGGGCGGTGTCGGCAATCGCCTCGCCCCGGCCCAACTGTGAGGTCAGCGCGTCAATGACGAGCGGGTAGCCACCGAGTTCGGCGATACCGGTAGCGAATGAGACGCGGGTACGCGTGGAAGGCTTGTCGAAGATGACGGCGACGGCCTGAGGTCCCGCGAATGGCTGCTTCGCGAAGCGATCGCGGCGGAAGTCAAGTGCGAGTTGCAGCACCTCAAGCTGCTGGGACGGACTGAGGTCGTCATCCCTCAGGAAGTGCTGGGTCATAGTTCTTGCCGTTCTGCGTGGGCGTCCTCAGGAGTCTGCTCCACCGCAATCGGATGGGTGTTCACGTAATCAGAGAACCATTCGATAAAGGTGTCCGCCTCGGCGGTGGTGAGGTTCAGCGCGGGCGCGAGCCGAATGGTGTCGGGAGACGGGGGGTTGATGATGAAACCCGCCTGAATCGCAGCTGCCGCGATCTGTGCACTCACCGGCGCCGCAAGGCCGATGCCGAGTAACAGTCCCTCACCGCGTACTTCCTTGACGCCAGGGATGGAGCCGAGTGATGTGCGCAGGTGCTCACCCACGGTCTTGACGTTGGCGATCAGGCCCTCGTCCTCAATGGCGCGAAGTGTCGCGAGCGCAACGGCCGCGCCCAACGCGTTGCCACCAAAGGTAGTGCCGTGGTCACCCTTGCCCAGCAGACTTCCCGCGCGCTTGCCGAAGGCGATCACGGCGCCCAACGGGAAGCCGCCGCCTAGCCCCTTGGCGAGGGTCATCACGTCTGGGGTGATGCCGTGTAGTTGGTGCGCGAACCAGGCGCCGGTGCGCGCGACCCCGGTTTGGACTTCGTCCATGATCAGTAACGCCTCGTGACGCGTGGCAAATATGCGCGCCGCGGTGATGAAGCCGCTCG
>Ga0209414_1001184_pt1 | contig 12486 bp, 28 predicted proteins | sample LakVidmifraction_4_FD_181154 | JGI IMG/M metagenome (GOLD analysis project Ga0209414, IMG submission 181154) | Hypersaline microbial communities from Lake Vida, Antarctica - Brine Hole Two &gt;0.2 micron (SPAdes) (version 2) | ecosystem: Environmental > Aquatic > Non-marine Saline and Alkaline >... | reverse complement strand
AAGGCCCCTATTTGGATTTTTTGTGCACCACCGAGAAAACCGTTCGTACTCTCTCTCAATATTCATCACACACCTCGCTATAATCAAAAGTTGGCCGGCCTTCACTATCGCGGCCCGTATATTCAAACGCCTCTCTGCTTTCAGTATTCATCACAAACCTCCCTCAACCTTAGTAATGTTAACAGCCCTTACAGCACAATCATTCCTAGCGTTAGCTTGGGCCCAAGACTTTGACTCGTATATTTCCAACATGCCAGTATCAAGATCATACTGGATAAACCCATCCTTAGCAATGGCGTAGACGTGGCTGTTACTACCTTGCTCCACTTTGTTATCCATATCGGAGATGATACCTTTAATTGCCTCAATCTCCCATTCACTACCCATGTAGCAATCCCCGTTGATGGAGCTATGAAGGGCCTTAAGCTTCTGTTTAATCTCCTTGTAAGAACACCCACCTTTAGTGTACAAGTCCCTTGTGGGGTAGCCTCCCTCCTCAGTATTCCCCCTATGGTTGTGCATGTTAGAGCCTACTCTCCACTCACCATCTTGGTAGAACTGCCAAACATCTGTTTTGATACTCATTTTACTGTCCCTCCTCGAGTTTAGCCAGAGCCCTATCAGCTATATCAACAGCTTGGTCTGCGATATTGCCTGCGGTAAAGTAGTTATTCACATCACTGGAAATAACACCTTGCATTGCAGCCATAACGAACCTTTCTCGCTTTGTCATTCCGGACGATACATTGGCACTGTTTTCAGTGGGCATTGCAGGCAGACTTGAATTTTTCATAACTGTCATCTTATCCCTCCTCCCGAAGCGTTGATAATCTCTTGGTGCAGAAGTCACACTCTAGAAAAGGATTAACATCCTTATCATGTTGGATAAGTAGGGCGAAGTCTTGATCCTCAGCCAATGACTGTAGAGCTTCCTCCAGTGTTAACCTATCGTAGGCGATAACACCTAAGCTCAAATCCATAATCATGTACATAGTTTCCATCACACTTCTCCAGACTTGTTAATTCGAGTACTCACCATAACTAAAAAGGAGCCCTCTTGCAAGCCTCTTTTTAAAGTAATTCTAACCCCCATATTTATTGATTTCCTTCTCGATGGATGCCAACAAGGCCCTATAGCTACCGGAGCTCTTCTGCTTAACATCCAGAGACCGCAATCCTGTCATAGCCCGATTTAGAGTTTGGTGTAGGTCTTTTACCTGAATGTCAGAAGCTTTAGTAGGTTTGCAGAACAAGTCTAAACCAGCGTTAATATAACCCCTTATTTCAGATTCAAGGGCTTGCGCGTCCTTAAGTAGCGTCACGATGTTAACTGAGTCTTTAGATTCAACCCATACACGTTTCGCACCACTAAACACATACTCCCTACCCACTGTACAAAACCTCACATTACTGTGAGTGGGGTTGTCAATCTTGGTGTCAGGATTGTCCACCTTATACTTGGAGAGGGCATCAAAAGCTATCTTGGAGGTCTCCACCTTATAAACTCCAGAGGAATCCTTAAAGTGAGCCTCCCCATACTTGAAAGGGGTTGTTATGAAGTCACTTCCAGTTGGCTCAGAGGAGCCTACGAGGGTAATTTCCACAGGCTCAAGGTAGCGCCCACTCTCCTCATAGACGGGTTTGAACTCTGCTAAGATCGCCTTCCCCCTTACGTACTCAACCTCGTCATCAACGGATGGAAAGATCATCTGGTCAAGATCATTGTCATAATGTCTTGATAGGTTACGTTGGAGATCGGTATAGTAAGCTGGAGTTATCCCCTCGGCTCCTCTCTCCCACATTACCACTACCTTCTTTGGTGGTATAACCCTCTTAATGTCCCCGAGAGACTCCACCACCACTTGCGGCGTGTTCTCTACACTAACTCCACACACCTCAAAGATAGCCCCATAAGAAGGTAGAGCCACTACGAGGCTATCCCCGAATCTTACGGCTTGGTACGGTTTCAAACTTTTAACAATCTCCATTACACTTTACTCCCGTCTAGGTTCCTAAGGCTAACTTCCCACATACCACCACCAATACCCTTAAAGTGAAACCTGTAAATCCTGCCCATTGAGATGGTCTTAGGTTTAGTCGAGAAACCCTCATCTGAAATAATCTCATTGCGTGTCTTAGTGGGGATCCACAACTTGCCTTTTGGATCCCTTGAGAAGGAGTCTCTAACTATTTCCACTGTCAATTGATTGTTCATATAATTTCTCCAGATTACTCTCAAACAAGTCCCAAAAACTCATTACATGAGTCAATATCCTCACAATTGTAGTTTTTCCCCAGAAACTCCTCAAAACACCAGTCAGATAATTTCATGAAAATCTCGTTATCAGCTTTCTTATCAATGTGGGCTTGCCTAAGTAGGCGAGTAAATACTTCAGGATTCTCACTTACCCAGTCTTGGAAGCACTCAACAGCCCCCACACTACCCGTAATAACTGCCGTGTAACAATCGTCTAGGAACTCCTGCTTGGCACTCTCTAAGTGAACCTCTACATCTGCAAAGGCATCTTGTTCAGCTTGATAAGTGTTTAGTGCTGCTAGATTTCCGTCGAAGTTGTTCATAGTGTTTCCTTTGCGTTTGTTGACTCGATGTAAAGAAGTCTACAGGAGGTTTTTATAGGAGTCAAATGAAAAAGGGAGCCTTTTACAGCTCCCCTTGGTTTACTCTCCCCTACTTAAACTCAATGATTGGACAGACCTTGTCTTTCTTAGCCTTCAAATACTGCCCCACTAGACCTTTTGGAGCCTGCTCTCGGACATAGTTCTTGTACCTCAGCCACTTGAACAGGTCTTTACACCAGTCTAGGAGTTGGTTCATTACGTACAACCCCGAAAATACAAAAAGTATCCATGTCGAGACCCCCACAGTGCCAAAAATTGAGAGTGTTCCAAACCCTAAGTAGAAGCTGATACTAGACACTATAGGTGCCAACACGATTATTGATAACACACTCACGAAGAATGTCCCTAACAATACGGCCAGAGTGGTTACCAACACACTCCACACCACCATCCAGAAATACTTGCACAAAGAGACCTTAAAATTCCCTCGATAGATAGAGGCCTTAAACCCATCCATAAGTACCCAGTAGTGCCAACTTTGAGTATTAAACTCCATAATTTTCAACGCCTCCCCCTCATTAGTTAAGCCCATAAGAGCCCCTGCAAGCATTTCTGATAAAGTCCCTATACTCCGCAACTAGGGAAGCTTTACCCTCCACAGTGGAGGCTATAGAGACATCCCCTACGCTCTCTACCATGTCATCCACCATATCATCATCAATGTCCCCGTAGAGGCTCTCTAGGCGCTCTGTATCAGCCCCTGTCTGACGGTTAATCATCATTCCCCTTGCTAGGGTGGTGAGGGATTGACAATACGCTGTGTAAACCTCCTTTTTGGTCTCTGCCAAAGCTGGTGTGCAGCCAAAGGCTAGACTTGACGCTAGAATTGTTGTGAGGATTGCTGTTGAAAGTTTCATCTTAATTTCCTTTGCATACATTTTGTGAGTTGATGTAGGTATCTTAAACCCCCTACACACCAATGTCAACACTATTTAACGTAAGGGTCTGGCATCTTCATCCATGCAACAACAGGCTGCCCATCCTCTACAGGGTCACACTCTGTAAAACACTCTCCATCCCACCTAGACTCCCATGCTATATCTGTCCTCCAACCAATATCATCAGGGTCTGAGATTGTCACTATGTAATGTCCATGGGACTCAGGGAGACCTTCGTCAATTCTTGTCCAAGCCCCTTGGGTTTGCTTTTGTTGGGGTTTAAGGCAGTCATCAACGTACATTTCACCTAAAGAGAACCTGTTGAGGGAATACTTATCAACCAAATCATCAATCTCATCCTTGTCATAAGCTACTACAAAGCCACCTAATGGGCCGCTTAGTGAAGGTGAATTATCATTATTATGTCGGTATTGCCTGAGAGCCCCTTGTAGGCACTCCTCAATTGTCTTAGTCATGATTGTTCTCCTGCTTAATGCCCGTGGTTACACCCAACTAACCAAGTTTCCCCGTCAATCTTAATGTTAAGGTCAAAGAATCCACAACAACCTTGTAAAGTCTGTTTAAGGTAGGCTTCCACCTCCTCGGGGTCACCCTTACGAGCTACACGTAAGTTGTCTACACACTCCAAACCCTCCCTACCAATGTGGTAGTAAAGGCTATTGTATGCCTTTTCTTCACTGCTCATTTCACTCTCATCTGGGGTATACATCACCATCTCCGTGATTGTGTCCGCTGCATGTCCTCGATTCGTTGGTTCAAACTCCGGATCTCCATATCCTTTGGGCACTGTGGCATCACTTCCAACAGGCTTTTACGTAGGCTGTCGTACTGGCCATCTGTCAACCTTATGCTTAGTGTGTACCCATTCCCATCAATCACCTCCACAGACGTATCAGAGGTACGCTCCCATCCACCTGACAGTATCCTCTCCACCACGTTCTGAGTGTTGTTACTCACATTGGCCAAGGTGTCTGTCTCAACGTGTGGGAGGTAATCGCAGTAAAGGTCTGAGTGGATATCCTCCATAACCTTCGCAGTGTCCTCTTTAAACCTCTTCATAAGGTCTTCGTAAGCTGAGTCTAGGGGCTGGTTTTGCGTATCCTCAGACACACCTTCAAGATGGTACTTGACGATATCTCCCCCAAAGCCGTAGTGCTGCCAATATCCACACTCTACACTCTGGCCCATTTCTAGGTCATGAAACACTTCCCCATCTCGATGCTCTACACTCAGCATGGTCCCAGCCTTAACAGGACACTCCCCACCATACCAATCTTTCCAGTTACTCATATCATTCCCCTTTAAACATTGACTCCGTATGCCACCCAGTAGGCTTCGTGTTTTGCCAAACCTTGGTGAGACCGTGCCCAAACCATCTTGCCTTGGTCAGCCTCCTTACGCTCCTCCACAATCCACCCCTTCAGGTAGATGTAGCGTGCTCTCTTGGTCGTGTTCACTCTTCCCCCTCGTCAACATCATAGCCACAGCTGCAGCCAACTTCGCACTTGACTACAGGGTAGCACGACACTCGCTCCTTGATATCCGCTTGAGACATGCCCAGTAGGGAGTGTGTCATTTGCATGTCAAAGTAATGCCCCAAAGGGGCTAGAACCTCCCACTTAGGGTCGGAGTCAATCCAAGCATAGCTTCGGAGGTCTTCCAGAACAAGTGTGAAACCCCCAGTCTCAATAGTTCCATGTAGAGGGTAAATACCTCCGTAATTCTGACGTTCTTCTTTGGTTGCCAGCTTAATCTTCATCTTAATAGTCCTATTGATTGACTTGATACAATACACTCTAAACGAGAAAGGGGACACTGTCAAGCATCCCCTCAAAATTACTTCCAAATTGTCACCACATAATGTTAAATGGTCTCAGTCTGTCTGATTCCAAACCTCCAGGAAAGCAATCTTGGCGTTCAGGATCTCTAGCACCTCCAGTTCTGAACTCACAGTGACACAGTCTTCTAGACTATGATCCCACACTTGCAAGTCTCCATCAGGCCTCAGTTCCACGCTCATTCGTGCGGTCTGGCACAACTTTCTGAGGTGTTCTAGAGAGGGTGTAGCTTTGAGGGGTTGTACAAATCCCAGCATCATATACCAACTACATACCCCATCAGAGAATTTAGGTGAGTCACTATTATCGTCAGCAACGAGTGTCAACTCTGTTCCAGTTTCAAACTCCTCACCATCTAGGCAGATAAACTTATCACCAACTTTATATCCAAACTTTTCGCAAGGTGTCATTTCAAGTCCTCCTTATACTCTTCCACAGACGCTATGAAGCTATACAGTGAATCTTCCAATGTGACCCCACCAAATGTGATGAGATCTTTAATGCCCGACAGGCTCCCCCACCAGTAACCCTCTTCCAGATCCACTCCAGCTTGGTGGTGTTGGTAGGAAGCTACTACAGTGTTCTCTCCGAGTACTGTGTTAGGGTGCAGTGTTACTAGTTGATGCTCAGGGTAGACTGAGACATCCGAGAACACTACACCATAACGGTGGGGCCCGTAGTAATTGTCCACAAACGAAGCCTTTTCAATCACATGGCTCGCAGGATTAAGTGCAAGCCCTTGATAATTACTCATTTTGATTCCTTTCTATAACCATTGTCAATGATGAAGTTTGCAATGTCCTTCACGTAGAGTGTCACCTTGTCAAAAGGGGTGTCAAAAGCATGGTCAAGGCTCTGGGCTTTCCAGTCTGTCAACACTTGTGCGAGTATATCTTCTTCTTGGGTATTTTTATACTCGTCTAAGAAGGACTTGTGAAACCAGTCTGAGCTGCCATCTGAGAAGGCTATTAAGAAGTTATCTCCATTTGTATTCAAGACTGTGCAAGGTTCTTCCTCGCAATGTAAGATATCCCCGAAAGATGGAGGGGGAGTTTCAGCGGGGTCTGGTGTATTGGGCTGACCATAGGGGGATAGTCCCAGTGAAACCTTTGCCCAGAAAGAGTTACCCTGAGGTGTGGCCATCCAAATAAAGGCAAGCTTTAGCTCGGCGTCTTTCACGAATACATCAACCTTTCTCAACTCCAACTCCGCAGGTTCCTCACCAATAACCCTAGCAACTTCCTCAAAACACCTTAGGCTCTTAATATTCATAATTCAAACTCCTGTAATTTTATTGATACCAAACAATAGCTTGTCAGTATGCCCCAGAGTATGCTCCCCAGTCTTCCAAAAGTCAATAGCATAAACACTGCCACCCCACCCGCCTATCTGGTCACCATTGTACTGTAAGGTTAATGAGCACATTTCATATCGCTCTTCTAATGCTTTGGTGATCTCTAGGCATGACGTTAGGGATAGGGACTCTAGAGTCAATTGTGAGTGCCCATTATAAGATGTCTCAGGGCTTTCAATAGCCTCTAGTAGGGCCCGTTGGAAGACATTTACCTTGTTGTCCTCTTCTTGGGTGTTATGCTCTCCAAGTGGTACACCATTGTTGGCAAGGAACCTAGTAGCTGACACACGCCCTGTGCAGAGGTATGACTGCTGCTCCAACCAAGGTACTAGATCACCACCTGCGTCAATTCCAATATATGACTCATTGTTGATATACTTGTCACAGTAAAGGTGCCGACTAAACCCTTGCTCACGTAGCACTGTCTTCACGGCAGGCCAAAGGTGCAGATGGTTAGACATGTCGATTGCTAAGCCTTGTGTTAGTTTCATTTTAAACTCTCCACGTAGTTGATCCATTCTTGACAGACTTCCTCAGTGTACCCTGTCTGGCGATATAACTCAAAAGCATCTTGTCCATCAAGAATATCCTGAAGGATCCCCAACAGTTGGTCACGTTCGTCTCTAATATTACTCATAAATGATCACCACCTTCTGTACGGGAGATACCTCTCGAAGTGTGTCAACGATGCCATCATACTCGTAGCCATTGTGGGAGTAATAGCTCCACGCAGCTCGGTAAATCTTTCCATCAAGCCGGAAGACCCCGTCGCAGTCCTCTGAACCACCTTCCCCTCCCCCGTTTTGGTCAAGGCGTTCATAGTCAGCCACCTTACCAAGCTGTTCTTTGTACTTCTCAATTGCTGCACTCTTAACAGCCCAGTACATGCGTTGGGGCTCTGCACGTTCAGGGTCGTTGTACTTGAGGGCCATCCAAGCGGTGCCCACCTCAGCATCTGCATCATCTTCAGCCAGTGAGTAGACTTCGTTAGTGTACTCATCAAAATCCCCATCTGCCAAGCTTAGGATAAGTTTATCCATATGGCTGTGCTCAGATACTACTAGCAGATCCTTAAAAACTTTCATGTCAACTTTACTCATAAGTCCTTCCTCCAATTCATTTATATTCTCAAAGTACGAGAAGTAAGGCTTAACAAACTCCTCGAGGTGTTGCACTATGAAATCTGTTGCCCAGTTCTTGGTAAGGCTTGTGATGGTCTTCTTAAGTGCCAGCCCGTGGGCCTTGTACCAACTCACCCTACCTTTCCAGTGGGGGTTTACCAGCCACCTTTCTATGGCTATGACGGCAATCTCCTCTCGAAACATCCTCACCTGATCTTCAAAGGGTAACTTATCAAACTTGGTCTTGTCAATCAAGACTTCTTCACCGTCTTTTAAGCATCTTTCGTACATGGGACTACCCGGGCTTGCCACAACCCTATGTAAATGGTCATGGTCATACACATACGTGACATGGTCATTGAAGAAATTTTCCTTTCCTTTTGAAAGACTTAGGAAAGATTTGTCCCCATGTTCCACTTTCCAGTGCTCGACTAGGGCACTATAAAGCTCTGGTAACAGAGCACAACCTCTAGACTTAAGCCACAGGATGTCATTCTTAGTCTTCTCCCACTTAATATCCCAAGCTAGGTGCGAACACTTAATTGTGTACACTGCATCAGATGTGGCGTATCCCTCAGGGGATGTTGGCACGGCGTCAATAATACTCTCAGGCATAATTGCCACGTCCGCCCCTGTCATCCACTGTGCAATCTGCCAAGATGCCCACCAATCTACATCCTTAGGCTCGGCCCGATTTAGTCCATAGAACTTTAAGGCTGTGCTTCCTACGATTATCATGTCACCACCCACATTTCCCAATTACCTTAACTTTCTCGGCAATATCCCTTGAGTACCCCGCTCCTGCACTAACATTGTAACCCGCATTGTACGAGGCCCATACCTTCATCCAATCCTCCCCATGTAAGCGTATCCAGAACTTAAGGTTTAGCGTAGCGTACTCGGCTGAGGTGTCAAAGTCATGCTTCAACACCCCGTACATCACTTGTCGGTTGGCCTCTGTGTCTTCCCAACCCGAGTAGTGGAGAGCATTCCCCACTGTCACGTGGAAAACACCTGAGGAGGGGTCATTAGGATTCTCTAATTGCACTCCTGCCGAAGACTCCTGCCATGCCACTGCCGCAAGGCTGTACGATAAGCCATCCTTGGCACCTGCTATAAAGCTCCTGTGAAGCGTTTCCACCTGCTTTGTACTCAACCCTTGCGATGATAAGGCTCTACACTCTAAAGCCTGTGCAGGAGTTGTGAGGAGCCACAGAGTGAGTATTGCTAAGGTTAGCCTGCGCATATTAGTTCCCGTGGATTGTTATCGCTCTGGGAAGCGCATCGTCTGTGTACTCTTCCATATCATCCTCGTGGACAGCATACGTCTCCCCATATTCTTCTACAACATAATCCTCCTGCACACCACTAGCCACCTCCATATCCTGCCCATGGTCTGCGTATACGTACACTTTGGTGTCGTTCTCAATACCTTCCAGCAAATTCTTAAGCTCCCCTACATTCATTTCTATCTCCCCTTGTGAGTTTCTTCATAGTCCTCTGGTAGTTCGAGTGTAAGTCATATAAACACCCCTTGTCAACACACCATTGAGAGGCTGGATTGTTCAGGGCGATGATGCCACAACTAAAGCAGAACTTCTTTCCACCCACTGGCACCCAAGGCCCATGAGGGGAGAATTTGTAATGTTCAATCATCACGCAGATCTCTTGCCTTCAAACTTGTCCCTAGTAAGTTCAGTAGTTCCCCAGCAGCAATTTGTGCAGGTTCGTCCACTCTCTTATTCCCAAACTGGTATTGTTGGCTGTACTCTATCAACCCCGTCCTGAAGTCTAAGCTGAAACCCAACGTAGAATACCTCTCACCCCCTCGTGAGACAGAGTAGACCATATACTGCCCCATGTTACAAGCTCCCGAGTAGCTCCCCACACAATGGCGCATCTCCTTGCCTTCCATTCTTATATCCAAGGCGTTATCCAGTAGTTTGTATGTAAATTCCTCTTCCTCAACTGTGTGTTCAGAGTCTCTGATAACCCAACTCTCGAGAGTCCAGAAGAACTTATCTGAGCTGTGTTTCTGAGCTTCGATGGTGCGGGTGAATTCGTCGTGTTTAGCTTCTATCTTATTCCAAGTCCAGTCACTGTTGAATTTTAAGCCCAGAATCCCCGCCATACGTTCTGTATCAGAAATCCTATACATTATATCTCGGGAAGTTACGTTGCCAGATTTACCCCATGCGAACTTCTCCTTTGTGAGGCTGGGTACTTGCCCCTTCTGCTCCAGCTTCCAGTATGCCAACCCCGTAGAGTCGAATGGCACAGGACTATTAGCCCCACGCTTCAAGTACTTAGAGGGGAACTCCATAAGATCCTTCACCACCATCTTAATATGGGGTTCGTCTACAAGACGTTTGGATATGTGCAGATTGCGTGAGTAACTCTGCTTGCACACACGTTTCCACAGGCCTTTTCCCAAAACCTTCTTGAGTATCTCCGGACTTTGCCCAGTGTGAAACAAGAGAGGTTGGATAGTTTTAAGTCCATCCTCCTCAGATTGATCTAAGAGGGCCTTACGTTTCCACACAGTCTTTAACTTGATAGGGTTGATGCCAACCTTATGTGCATCCTTAAAACCCCCTGTGGACTTCTTGTACATCACCTTGCCAAAGCAATAGCGTTGTACATACTTCTCCACAGGCGTAACCCACAGGGTTTTCATAACCATGTTAAACACCTTCTTAAAATGGCTGGCAGGGCAGCCATAATGTTTGGTGAAGACATCATAGTAGGGCTTATACCCCTCTGCGCCTTTCAATGGGTGTCCCAGTACACCCTGCAGGTCATAAAGGATGTCCAAGGTCGAATGAAAACACCTGTAATTTTTATAGGTCTTCTGCTTGCCATTCAGGAGGCTAGTAATGGTCACCTCCATAGCTTTCTCATCAACAGTGACTATTTTGTCTACCCAGTTCATTAGCTGCTCTCCGACACCTTAGTGATTTTGTCCCCAAGCTTCTCTGCAAGGATGGTCATAGTCTCCTCCAGCTTCAACACATTGTCAACCTCATTTTTCAGAACCTCTGACTTCATCTCACAATCCATAATCTTACGGGCCACATGTCCGAGTGTTGGGTGATAGGTGGTGCTCCAAGAGTCCTTATGCTCACCTTCTCTAGTGAGACCGTCAGACCGCGCCTCAAGGATCCAGCAGTGCTTGTCAGTTTTGATGCGAAAATCCTCTGCCACATTAATCGTCATATTCAAACTCCTCATTGTAAAGTGTCACCCTTTGGGTATTTGTGAAACGCTCTGAGAAATACCACTCTAACCCAAGCAGGTGTACACAAAATTTCCATTCCCGCCACTCCTGTTTGATACCCTTACGCTCATTGTGGGCAAAGACTGGCACCAACCAGATGAATGAGATGCACAGCAAAATGTCCAACATCACCCTTGTACGAATCTTTAGCATCCTCTTGATATCTTTCAAAGTTCTCTCCTCTTCAAGTAGATCTCTCTGTCCAGCTTTGCCCAGAGAGCTTTTGCAGCATTGTGGTGTTTGTAGTAGGGGATGCCTACCCAAGTTTTGGGTACTACACAATGGGCATCCCAGTATAAGTCTACCAGTGCTTGCTGGTCTGGTAAGTCTGATTCATGAGTGTAATTTTGGAGGTAGCCTAGAAGCGCCTCGTAATCTTTCTTGTAGTTGGTCATAACACCTCCTAGAATATTTTAACACCAAAGCTCAAGATAGTCGCTGCAATCTGAGTCTTGATGCTAATGTAAACCCTTTTAACGGAGTAGTCAAACCCAAAGTAGCCGTGAGGGCAAATCTTACCACTATCATCACTATCTCTGTAGCACCCCCTATAACCCTTGTTCAACCCTAGTGAGGCCACGGCATCCAAGTTGTCTACTCCGAACACGTTGGAGCTCCTCCAAGTCTTGGCGATGAACCATGTCTCCCTCCCAAATGAGTTGTTGAACCTCCCAACAGCAACGCCTTTCCAGTCAGCTGCGATAATGTCATGGGACTCATTTGTTATACCGTCTGAGAGCAAGGATGCGTGACTACTCCATCCTCCGAATTCTAGACGCAGGGTGTTGTCAGCCATTGCTGTTGTTGATAGTGTCAGTAGTAGGATTATTGCCAGACTCTTTGTAGCGTTCATATCTGCCTTTCCCTTCTTAGGTTTATGGATATGATCCTTACCCTTGTATGGTGCCTGACCTCTAGCCATGTTGCAATTCCTTTCTAGGTTTATTTTAGGTAATAAAAAACCCTCCGGAGAGGGCTGTGTTTGGAGCCACATGGAGGAATCAAACCTCTCACCTTCTTCCCTCTTTTTAGGTTCCAGCTTAGGAGGCTGGTGAGGGGACACGCGGCGTAATTTGGTGGGCCTAGGCGGTTCCGCCCCGCTCCTTCTACCGTTTATGAGACGGTGGCTTTACTATTAAGCTATAGGCCCTGAAACTCTCTAAATGCTCTTACAGGGACACTCCCCCAATGGGTCGAATAGTGCGCTTACTCCCCTTCGCTAGTGGTAAATATAGCAATGCCCCCTGTAAAAACACTTAAAGACAATTATGGGTGTGGCGGCAAGGTCTCCCCTGCTGGTGTACCTACCCAGACGGTGGCCAATACTGTAGCCACCCGCCACACTAGAAAGAGCTCT
>Ga0209414_1001182_pt1 | contig 12497 bp, 17 predicted proteins | sample LakVidmifraction_4_FD_181154 | JGI IMG/M metagenome (GOLD analysis project Ga0209414, IMG submission 181154) | Hypersaline microbial communities from Lake Vida, Antarctica - Brine Hole Two &gt;0.2 micron (SPAdes) (version 2) | ecosystem: Environmental > Aquatic > Non-marine Saline and Alkaline >... | reverse complement strand
ATTATTGAAACAGAGCTTAGACAAGTATCTGAAACTCTCGATCCTAGAAACTTTGAACAGATCGAGGTGTATTTGGCAAAGCCACTTAACTCTCAAGAGAATATAAGAGTGAGCTTTAGACTTGAGTATGGTGGTGCGTGGACACAAATAGCAACCTTCAGTACTGCAGGTGCAAGTTATTTCCAAGCGGTACCAAACATTGAAAAAGCTGTATATGTACAACTTAAAATAGAGCTTGATGGAAGTTCATCAGGATTTCCATCAACACCAGTACTACTAGCAATTAGACTTTCATAATATGGAATTTCACGTACACAACGGGCAGGATATGGACAAGATACAATACGCTGACCTTCAAAGGAAACTTATATATATCCCCTATCGGATACTAAGTGCAAATACCGCTACAAGTTATGGAGTGGTATTTACAGCAAACGAGAATGGTAGAGTGGTCTACATAAGCGAATCACATAAGACAGCAGGTTCGAGTGGAGGTGCAGTGACTATGGACCTAGAGAAGCTCACAGGAACGACTGCAAGTGGATCCGGGAGAGGATTACTAAGAACAAAGTTCAACATTAAAAACACTGCTAACACAGTAGTTCAAAAAGAAAACAATTCAGACTTTGTAGCTACATCAATCTCAAACACCATAGACATCACTTTTAAGAAAGGAGAAAGACTAGGATTGACTACTGCAGGTACTCTGACAGCAGTTGATGACGTAGTAGGGCTTCTGATTGTGATGTATGATTAACAATATGTTATAATATAAAAGTAAAATGAAAGGATTCACAACACTACGAAATTTATATGGGACATTTACCCGAAACACTGCAACTGACAACCTTACACTAGGGGATCAGCTTATTAACGATGGGATTCGTGCGCTTCAAACAAAGTATTTTGGAGATGAAAGAAGTAGAGATATTACACTTATTATTAACCAGATATTTTATAATTTACCACACGACTTCAAGCAACTTGTTGGAGCGACTGTTTCAATAGGAACTCAAAATTATATTATAACAGAGGTCAATTCTAAAAAAGAATGGGATAGATTAAACGAATACAGCTACTCAGCAAACCAGCCAGAAAGGATGTTTATTTTTAATAAACAAATAGGATTCTACCCAGAGCCAAGTGAGGCAAATGTAGTGACAATTTCATATAAGAAAAGATTCAAAGACTTATCAAATGCAGACTACGTAACTGGAACTGTATCAGCGACAAATGGTGATGCAACAATTACAGGGTCAGGTACTACTTTTACATCAGATATGCCAGGAAGGTGGATACGAGTAACATCCCCTGCTGGAGATGGAGAATGGTATCAAATAGATTCATATACGAGTGCAACAGCTCTAGAATTAAAAAATACATATCAGGGAATAACAGTGGCTGGAGCTTCATATACAATCGCAGAGATGCCAGACCTCCCGGAAGACTTTCACATTACCCCAGTCTATGGAGCCTCAATGGTTTACTGGACTGGACAAAAGAAAGATGAAGGAAGATACCAGATGTATAAAGACCTATATACAAACATGGTAGATCTCATGGAGGCAAGCTATGGAAAGTCAAAATCAACATCTGTGTCTTTGACATCACCAGAACAAACAAGTATTAACCCTAACAACTTTCTAAGATATTAAACATGGCATTTTCACTAAGAAACATATTCAAAAAGAAAGATGGATCTCAAACCAGAGTCGGGAGTCTTGCTAATAAGTTAGTAGGAGGTGCATCAAGATTTACCCCAGGTGCTACAGGTATATTAAGCACAGCAAAAACACTCAATGATCTTGGTCCAAAAGTTCTACCTCGCTTCAATACACCTCAAGCGACACCAATGCAACAACCACCACAACAAACAGCTCTACGGGCTAATTTTGGACCAATGTCAGCCTCTCAGCCATTAGCTACACCGAATCCAGCACCCGTAGTACAACAACAAGCAAATCCGTTTATTATTCCAAATAATTCTGCACCATCATTTAGCCCACCAGTAGTAACACCACCACAACAAACAGCTCTACAGACACAACAAGCGCCAGCACCAATGCCACCAGTAGTAGACCCACGAGCAGACCTAGCAAAACGACTAGCTCTTTCAAACGCACCATCACAGGATGAGATTGATACTCAAGGTAAAATTGATAAACTTATTGAATCAACTCGACTTGGGCAATTTGACCAATCACAGGAAGTAAAAGCTATGGAGTTTATAACAGGAGCGCAAAGTGCTATCGAAAGACGGTCACTTGGACTAGCGGAGCCACTAAATGCAAAACTAGCACGACTACAGTCACAAAGAACTCTTGATCGTGCAGGTATTCAAGGCGAAATAAATGCACTACCAGCAGCACAAGAAGGATTCACACTTGGAAAAGACCAAGTACGATATGATTCAGCAGGAAATGTTGTAGCAGGGTCATCAGGAGGAGGGCAAGTAGGATCTAGCCCAGATGTCACAGCATGGTCACAAGCTATCGCACGAGGAGATGCAAAACTAACAGATGCACCACAAGACCTTAGAGGAGCAATCTTGCAAGGGCTACCAGGAGCATCTGAGGGAGTAGTAACACCGCAACAGCAACAGCTTGTTCAAAGAGCGCAAACAGCATTGGATACTTTCAAACAAATATTTGAGAATCCAGCTCTTGATAGAGGCGCTCTTAATAGAAAAGTATTTAAGATTATACCTGGTTCTAACTCAGCCAACCTTTCAGCTGCGATTGGTACAATTAAAGGTATGATTGGAGTAGAAGAACTTCAAAAAATGAGAGAGGCATCACCAACAGGAGGTGCGCTTGGACAGGTAACAAAAAACGAGATTGACTTCTTGCAGGCTCTACAAGGTTCACTTCAATCAAGACAAGGAGATGCGATATTAAAAGAAAACCTTACAAGAGTTAGAGATGCATATGAGCTTATACGTCTAGTAAACTCACCAGACGGAACCAGGGGTATTGTTGGAAATGTACCATCAGTAAAGCAAGGCGATAAAATAATTGGACAAACCCAAGATGGAAGAAACATGGAAAGACGTGTTGATGGCAGTTGGGAAGAAATATCTTTTAACACCGTTGGCAGCGACACAAATTCAGCTGAAAATATAGCAAATGCAATAATGCAGGTAGAAAGTGGAGGAAGACAAATTGCAGGAGCTAGTGGAGAATTTGGAGCATTCCAATTTATGCCAGCGACATGGAAAATAATTTCAAGGCAGATCGCAGGGCAAGTATTACAGCAAACACCAGAAAATGAACGTGCTGTAGCAGTCGCTAAGATACAAGACTTAATAAGTAAGGGATACGGACCTAAAGAAATAGCACTCATATGGAACACGTCACTTGGGGGATCAGAAAAACCTCTAGTAAAAAAAGGAGTTAACAGTAAGGGAGTAGCATACGACTCAGGAGGTTATGCAAACAAAGTATTATTAGCTCTAGGATAAAATTATGGCAATATCAGCAGAAGAAATGAGCAAAATAGCAGTCCCACCAGTACTGCAAAATACACAGCAACGACAAACACCACCTAGCGTACAGAACACACTAGGTGCAAAACCTGCGTCTAGAGTCTTGAGCGCACAGCAAATGATGCAACAGACTGTTAGTCCTGCTGAATTACCCAAAAATATACCGCAATCACGAGACTCTCGAATAGCTGAAGGATTACCAGTAGGCTCACAGGCTAGATTTGACCGTACGGGCGATGCAACACCATCATTCGGTGGAACACTCGCTAGAGGTGCATTAGCTGGTCCTGCGACACTTTTAGCAACAGCTACGTCAGGTTTTAGAAAGCCAAAGGAAGGAGAAGGACCAATACAAGCTCGACCAATGAAATCAGAGTTTTTTGGAGATGTAAAACCACTACAATCAGGACTATCAGAGGGACTAAATAAAGGATTAGCCCAAGAACAAGAAACTGGTAGAGCTTCAGATGCACTACTACCAACACTCGGTGGAGCTTTGAAGTCCACCGCAGCATCCATGGGAACCGGACTAGAAGTTGGATCGTTTGCAATCGGAGCAGGTCCAGTGGCTGGAATTGCAAGGCAGGGAGCCAAGCAGTTTGCAAAGCAAGGTGTCGGAAATCTAATAAAACAAACAGCAAAGACAGAAGCCGTAGCAGGAGCCACAGGTGCATTTGGAGCATCTCTTAGAGAAGGAGACTCTGTGGGAAACACAATTTTGAATACAGTATTAGGTGGAGCTATTGGAGGTGTCGCAGGTGGAGTAATTGCAGGAGTAGGTAGAGGAATAGGTAGAGGAAGGCAACTTGCAACTGCTGGAGGTAGAAAAGAGATAGCAAGCGATCGAATAAAAAGCATTACAACAAAAAGAGAAAAAGAGTTGCTTGACATTGAAAATAACTACTCAGTAACAAGGAAATCAATTAGATTTTCAAAAGACTCAAACATAGGCTCAAGAAGTAGAGTTTCAGCAACAGATATTTTTGCAGAAGCAGTCGATAAGGAAGGTAAATTGATGACAATGGACAAGGGTGGTTCAGCTGACCAGTATTATGACCAAACACTAAAAGGGCAAGAAGGTGTCGTACGTCAAAATCTTGAAAATGAAGGTGCTTCAATTTCACCTCAAATTGTAAAAGCAAAACTAGTAGAAAGGATAATGAATGGTGGATTAGAAGGCGAGTCGTTGATAAAAGCACTGGGAAATATAGATAATGAAATAGAAGGCTTAATGATTAGAGCAAACTCTGATGGAAATATCCCACTAGAGATTATTCATGATGCAAAAATAAGTACAACAAAGGGTCTTAATTACATGACAGAGCCACATGTAAAGACTAAAGCCAAATCATTTGCTCAAGCATATAAAAAACTTGTTGAAGAAAATAGCAATGAACCAATTGAAGCCATAAATAAAGAATTATCAAAATTTTACAAAGATATAGAGTATATAAAAAACCTTGATGGACGTAGAGTTAAAGGAGGAAGGCTTGGAAAGTATTTTGCACAAATATCAGGAAACTTGATAGGAGGTGCAGTAGGTAGTGTTTTTGGACCTGCAGGAACAGCCATAGGAACAATACTTGGAGGAGAGGCTTCTAGCCTTATTAAAGGAAACCTCCTAAGTAAAACACTTGGAGGTAAAACAGGAGCTATTGCTAAAAGAAGTAGAATACTGGAAAAAGCCCGAAAAAGGGGTCAATCAAATAAGGTAGGTAATCTAAATACTAAATATAACGCAACTAAAATTGCAAGTAATACAGGCATACCTGAAAGTATACCACAAACAAACAAAAACTCATTAGGAAAACTACGTTCAGTAATAGAGGCTAGAGAGGCATCAGCTAGAGCTTCTGGGGGTGTACGAAATCCAAAGGGATTTATAGATACAAAAGCATTTGGTGGAGTTGTAGGTGCATCAGCACTTGGAATAGGTATTGCAAGCATTCCCGGAAAATCACAGGAATACGTTCGAGAAGAAGAACCTATTGATCCAAACATTGCTCGAACATCTCGACCAGAAAAAAGAAGTGATGCAGTGTTCAGACTAGCCAGAAGTGTGGCAGATGAAATGGAAGTACCAGAAGAATACCGAGATGCATTTGCTTCTTTAGCAGAGCATACAGGAAGACCGCCAGAGCAACTGGTAAACTACATAAACGCAGAGAATGGATACAACTGGAACCCTGAACTAAAAGGAAAAATAGACCCACGAGACTATGGAATAACACAACTAACTCCTGATGCAGTAAAAACAATCTCAGGGGGACTACGTGCAGACAATACACCTGGACCAAACTACTTCCAACAGAACTTCAATGAGAAGTTTGATATTAAAAACCCCACACACCAAATAATTGGAGCCGGGGTATACATGAACTATGTAGAACAAACATTGGAGAGTCTTGGAGTTATAAATCCAACAATGACTGAGATAGCACTAGGTTACAATCTTGGACCAAATGGATTCAAAGCACTACTTGATGGAAGAGCAAGTCTCCCAACAAAAAGAAAGGTGCGAGCGCATGTTGCAAATCTAAAAAGCAAAGACTTCGAGTTTGAATCGAATGGAAGGGTAGATAAGATTATGGAGAACGCTGGAATTAAAAAGCAATAACGGCAAGTACCAAGATACCAAGCCATACAGCTAGTCCAATGATCCCTCCTAGAATTGTCATTCCAACCCCTAGAGCTATAAATAACAAAATGTTCGGTGTGTATGTCATAATCTAATAATTGCATACATCTGTGGAAAAGTAAACAGCAAAAGTGAAAAACTATTATATACTGTCAATACCAACGAGACAGCGACAGGTGACATCGGTTAGAGTTCTGGATTTGGACAATATTTTTATACGGACAACAACCTAAACTCGTAGCAGTTGACGACCCGTTGTTTGGTTATAGAAAACACTTCTTTATGGGAGGTGTTTTTGTTTTGATATATGATAGAATATAAGAACCCAAAAACAGTAATTCAGAAATGCTACTTCCCACGAGTGAGGGAAAATTATGAAAGAAATAATAACAATGTTTAGTATGGCTATAATGACTTTTACCGGCATTGCACCTACTAAAACAAATATACCTCCAATCGTAGAAGTTATGACCGTTCAGGACATTTCTACAATTGAGGAGGCACAGGATTACATCAACGAGTTCCACCCGGAACTTTATAACGTTGCTGTGTGTGAAAGTTCTTGGCGAGCAGAAGCCAAGAATCCTATTAGCAGTGCAACTGGAATATATCAATTCTTAGATAGCACTGCTGTTTGGGTGTACGACCAGATATACAATCAAGAGCTTGATATGGCAAACAAGAATGATATTGCACTTCAAGTTGAAATGGCTATATGGCTTTATGAAAGATATGAATTATCACAATGGGCTTACCCATGTGGAACTTTAGTAATGTAGACATATGTAAAACGTCTTATATTACTAGGCATATTATTAACTACATTTGCCTTATCGACACGAGAAATCCCCTTGTTTTCCACATGTGGGATTTTTCTGCGTGGTATAATTGATTAAACAAAAGAACCTTGCAATGAAAGACAAATACACCTCGAAAGAGTTGTTGCAGTTGGATTCCTTTCTTTTAAGGTTATCTGAAACGCAACCAGATCTATCTGCTGATTCTATGGCTGACCTAGTATGGGAAAGATTGGGATTTTTTATTGATGGAGAAGACGTAATATCAAGACTTACTATCTATTACTTTGCAGGAGGTACCCATTTTTCACTTAATTAAGAAATCATGAAAGCTGAAACACTTCATCTAGTAGTATCGTTTCTCATTGAGAAACCTCATGTGTACGGAGTCATTATCTTTATTGTATTTGCAATATATATTTTATTTATTGCTGGTAAAGTAATGCGATCAGAAGATAATAATCAATAACAAAAGGAGGTAATTCTATCTACTGTGGGGCTTATCCCCCTACACCGTGTGTCCGAGCATCGCTACCAGGATCACAACCTAGACCGCATGGGTGAACATGCGGTCTTTTTTATGGCACAATATATATATGAATTTAAAGCATCCCTTTAGTCAGGAAGATAGATACTTGTTTTTTGATGCTCAGCACGAATGCTGGATATGCGGAGGAAACCAACAAATGGAACTACACCACATCTGCGGACGCAAAAGTAGTAGTCCATTGAATGGCGCTCCGCTTTGCAAAGAGTGCCACAATAAGATAGGGCATTCGGAAAGTGAAGAAAAAATGCTATTTGCAAAAACACTAAAATACCTGACACGCAATCAGTATGTGATTACAGAAAAAGATTATGATTTTATAAATAATTACCAAAGACTGCATCAAGTGGTCTTTGAGGGCTAAAAATGGATTTTAAAACACCAAAAAAGAAGACTAGTACAAACAGTCGAGGAAACTACTATAAACGCAAGACAAAGCAATTTTACGAAGACCAGGGCTATACTGTGGAGTATACCGAGTTCGTAGCAGCAAGACCTATCGGTGGAGGTAAGATGATATATATGAAAAAAGATATTTTAGCCTCTGATGGAATAGCCTACAACGACAAAGACTTTATACTTTGGAACGCAAAGCACACGATCACAGGAGACATATCTGTTGAAAAGTCTAGGGGTAAAAAGAAGTATGAAGAAATAAAAGTTCCAGAATTTATAAAAAAGGAACTTGTTATTTGGGAACCAAGAAAGAAACCAACAGTCATAAGGGTCTAATCGTGGTATAATTATATAGTTGGGGTTTTTTATCTTTTCCCCAACCCCTATCTCTCAGGGTAATCGACGCCAAAACAGCCCCTTTTCACTTGGGCTGTTTTGGTTTATGCACAAGTTATGCACCGAACACTAAACGTACATATGGTATAGTAAACAGGTCGTAGAAGATTAACAACTTAGCTCTGGTATCTAGTACATTCTGCTAAGTGTGTGCTAGATACTGGAAAAACAATCGTGGCAGAAAAAAGGATGTTCGGGAAATCTGTAATCGAAACTGATTCGTTTCTAGACTTACCATTAACAACAAAAGCAATCTACTTCCTACTTGGAATGGAAGCAGATGACGAAGGATTCGTATCACCAAAAAGAGTATTAAGGCTGTATGGTGGATCAGACGATGACATAAAAGTTCTGATAGCTAAAAACCTAGTAATAAGTTTTGAATCAGGAGTAGTGGTAATAACAGACTGGAACGAAAATAACTATCTCGACAAAAACAGAATAAAGCCAACAAGGTACGAAATAGAGAAAAGTAAACTGTTGTTGACAAGTAAAAGAACCTATGAGTTAAACAACGGTTCAACGTATGTTCAACCAGTAGAGAGTAGGGTAGGAGAGAATAGGGTAGGAGAGAGTAGAATAGAAAAGAAACTCCTCTTCGGAGAATTGAAAAATGTAAAACTTAAAGAAGAAGAATATAAAAAGCTAGTAGAAAGATTCGGAGAGGGAGAAACTAACGAGATGATATTCGAACTAGGGACATACATGGCATCTAAAGGAAAAAGATATAACTCACACTATGCAACGATACTAAACTGGCTTAAAAGAAAAAGTGACAGTAAAAAAGAAGAACCAAAGTCGAGTGCTTATCAAGTAGAAGATTTAAGAAAATCATGAAATATTACGATGTAACAAGATCTGACAAGAGAACATTCATCATAGACGAATTAACTTTGAATAAAGTGCTAACCTCACAACAACAACAAGTGTTCGTAGAAGATGCATATGGGATATCAATTTTATTGAATAAAGCACACATAATTGGAGCTGAACAAAATCTGGCAATGTCTAGGAATAAACTCTTAGAGAAAAGTAATGAACTTGGAGAATTACCTACCAACCAAAATGGACTTGTACCGAAAGAGCAAATAGAAGAATATAAGAATATAAGAAATGAGATAGAAAAGATTACAAATATAATGAAAAATAGAAAATGATAAAAAAAGAAGAAAAAAAGACATTCTCAATAGCTTCTAACCATATGAAGAATATGATCCAAGAAGAAATGAACAAAACGACTAGATGGCAATTCTTCTTAGAAAAAGGAGCTGTAAAAATAAAGGGAGGGAAAACAATAGTCTTGAAATATCCAGTAGAAGATATGGACAAGTATGAGACAAAATACGTTAAAGAGTACCAGAAGACACTCAATGACAGCTTCGTGTTCGGAGACAGGACGGTGGTCGGAAACAAACAATACTTTCTACCGATATCATTTTGGAAACACATTGAAGCATAGTTATCCCCAATACATCGAACAGTACTCGACAAATGAAAAGAATTAGTATATACTTGTAAGTGTAAAAGTCGATTTTACAAGCCAACATAATAAATATGAATAAACGAGAACTAAAAGAACTATTAGATTTACTAAAAAAATACAAGCCAGAAGTAGAAGGACTTATCGGGCTAGACAAAACAATAGGAATGGTCGAAGCTACATTGGTCGAGGCAGAGAATTTACTAGATAATTCAATCAGAGATGATTGTGAAAACTAATATGAAAGTCAAAACAACAACAATCGGTGGAGGCGCTCAATATGCAAAAGTATCAGATAGAATAAAAGCGTTCCGAGCAGATAATCCACGAGGTAGTATTACAACAACACCAATTCCACAAGAAGGCGGAATGGTGATGTTTAAAACTTTTATTCTAAAAGATAAAGCAGACGAGTATTCAGCCGAAGCAACAGGACATGCACTACAAGTAAAGGCAGGACAAAAGGACTTTGAAAAACTAGAAACAATCTCAGTAGGACGAGCTTTAGCACTTCTTGGATATTCAGCAGATGGAGATATTGCAAGCTCAGATGAAATGGAGGAGTTTGAGGACTTTAAAAAAACTCAGTTGGAAGAAAAAATGGAAGGGGTAATTGAGGAGATAGATGCGATTGAAACACTTGATGGGTTGAGAGAGTATTACAAGAACAATAAAGGACTTGGGAAAGAGTTCGATGCTTATGTTAAAAAAAGAAAAAACGAAATACAAGGTTCATAATGTTGAGCAAGGAAGCGATGAATGGTTTGAATTAAGAAAAACATATCCACTCACAGCAAGTAAAGCCCAGGCAATAGGAAGTCAAGGAAAAGGGCTTGATACATTATGTTGGGAAAAGCTCGCAGAAAAGTATTCAACAGCAGTAGAAGAAAAGTACACAAATAAAGACTTGCAACGTGGGGTAGAGTTAGAGCCATTAGCAAGGGAGATGTACGAACTAGAAACAGGTAATACAGTTACAGAGGTTGGCTTTATTACAGACGAGTCAATATCAAAAGTTGGAGGTGCAAGCCCAGATGGCTTAGTAAATGATGACGGTTTATTTGAAACGAAGGCGTTTGCAAATACTAAACATTTTCAGGCGATTATAGAAAGCAATAAATCAGGCACATTCAAAATCGAATCACAGTATATCTGGCAAATGCAACAGCAAATGCTTTTCACGGGTAGAAAGTGGTGCGATTTTGTAGCATACAATCCTAATTATGAGCAATCATTACTTATTCAAAGAGTGTGCGCCGATCCAGTGGCTCAACAAAAAATCATAACAGGTCTAAAAATAGGAGAAAAAGTTATCAGAGAAATAGAAACTAATCTAAAATAATATGTCAGAACAAATTATAGTAAAGTTTGATTACAACACAGCGATGCTCAACAAAGTAGCAAAAGACGCACAAGCCATTGATACCACTGATATGGCACAAGTAGAACAAACAAAAAAAGAACTTGTTACATTAAGAGGAAAAATCCAAGTTCAAGGTAAAGGCTTTCGAGAACAAGCGATAGCATATAACAAAGAAGTATTGAAACAAGAGAAGGAGTTTCTAGGAATTATTGAGCCAATCGAAATCGAATACAAAGAAATTTTGAAAAAAGACGAAGAGAATAAAGTAATCGAGGCACGAAAAGAGCTACTACCTATGAAGCTACAGCAACTCAAAATGCTAGAACACACTCACGAGGTTTCAGATGATACTATTTTGGAAATGTCAGACGAAGCATGGGTTGCATACCATCAATCAGAAATGCAGTACAACACAGAAACAATTGCTAACATTGCACAGCAAGCTCAACAAAAAGCAGACCAAAAAGCACGAGAGCTACAAATACGAGCAGAGATGGAAGAAAAAGCAAAACAAGATAAGGTATTAGCTGAAAAACAAGCACAAGAAGCACAGGAACGAGCTGTACAAGCTGAAAAGCTAAAAGCTGAACAATCTCTTAATCAAGAGAAAGAACGAGCTGAAAAAGTAAAACAAGAAGAAATAAAACAAGCACAAGATTTAGCTGATAAAGAAATTGCAGACAAATCTAGACTAGACGCAAATAAAAAATATCAAGACTTTTTATCAAATAACAGCTATAGTGAGAGTACAGATATTATTCAAAAGAATGGAAGTGAAGTGAAATTGTATCGCCTAGTAGCAACTTATAAAAATAACCAATAAATTATATGTATATCAATCAAGTAACACTTATCGGGAATCTTACACGAGACCCAGAAATAAAAGCACTACCATCAGGAGACAAGGTTGCAAGCTTCGGACTAGCAACAAACCGAACATGGAAAAATAAAGAAGGGCAAAAGCAAGAAGAAGTAGAGTTTCATAACTGCGTAGTATTCGGACGGTCAGCAGAGACAATCGCTCAATACATAAAGAAAGGCTCACAGCTATTGGTTGAGGGTAGACTTAAAACATCAACATGGGACGATAAGACATCAGGAAAGAAGGTGTACAAAACAGAGATTATTGTAGAGCGTTCTCAGTTTGGAAATAATTCGGCAAATGAAGCACCAGTTAATTCAAGTGTTCCAACAGAAAAACCAAAGACACTTGATGAGCAATTTCCAACAGAAGATATCAATCCAGACGAGATACCTTTCTAGTATGTTCTGGACACTAGTACTGGCATTATTAGCGGCCTTCCTAATACTATCCTTCGCACCAATGATCATAGGATTGGTTGTGGTGATCATAGGGGGAATATTCAAGGCAATAACCAGCGTATTCGAAGACTAA